>Ga0255334_1000024_pt1 | contig 227559 bp, 199 predicted proteins | sample EtOH5_35cm_T3_12_FD_202080 | JGI IMG/M metagenome (GOLD analysis project Ga0255334, IMG submission 202080) | Sandy soil microbial communities from University of British Columbia, Vancouver, Canada - EtOH5_35cm_T3_129 | ecosystem: Engineered > Artificial ecosystem > Sand microcosm >... | reverse complement strand
AAATGATGCGCTCTGCAACCGCCTTTTTGCCGCCTTCCATGATCACGTTCATGAATTTGGACAGCTCTACATTGCCGAACTTGGGATCCGGCAGGATTTCACGTTTGGGGACTTCGCGACGACGTGGCATTTTTTCACCTCATTCTTGCTTCAGTTGGCATCTTTTCAGACACCGCGAGAGCCATTCAGGACTCCCACTTACTCGACCCACGCAGACATTTGCGCTTGGGGTCACTACGCTGCATCACCGCGCCACGCGGGAAACAGCACCTTTTTTTTCTCGATCAACCGCAGGCTTATTTGGCCTTTGGCTTCTTGGCACCGTACTTGGAGCGCGACTGCTTGCGGTCTTTCACGCCTTGCAAGTCGAGCGAACCGCGCACGATGTGGTAACGCACACCGGGCAAGTCCTTGACACGACCGCCGCGAACCAGCACGACGCTGTGTTCCTGCAGGTTGTGGCCTTCACCGCCGATGTAGGAAATGACTTCGAAGCCGTTGGTCAGGCGAACCTTGGCGACCTTCCGCAAAGCGGAGTTAGGCTTCTTGGGCGTCGTGGTGTACACACGGGTGCACACGCCACGGCGCTGTGGAGAGTTTTGCATCGCAGGGCTCTTGGAGTTGGTCGTTTCGACCTGACGCCCCTGACGCACGAGCTGGTTGATGGTTGGCATGAATACGTCCCTAAACGTGAAATGCTTCGTGAAAGCGAAAACGTGAATCCCTTCGGAAATTCCGAAAAGCCTTCTAATGTAGCAGAGCAGCCCTCAACGGACAAGCCCTGCCTCGCTTGCCCCCGGCGTTTGGCGCCTGCTTGATTGGCCCGAATTACAGTCAAACTGGAGGTTGGCGCTTTTGGGGAAAGCGCCGACAGCTATCTTTTTTGACAAACTTGAGCGCAACCCGGTTACTTGATCCACAGCCGGATCGCATCCCAGGCCCGGCCCAGAATGCCGGCCTGCTCGACGCCGTCCAGCGCCACCAGCGGCACTTCGACCAGCGGCTGCTCACCCAGCACCACCTTGAGCGAACCAACCGCCTGGCCCTTGGTGAAGGGCGCCACCAGCGGGTCCTGGCGCACGATCTGGGTGGTGACCTTGCCGGCGCTGCCCGAAGGCACGGCCACCACGATGGCCTCGGCGCGACCGATCCGGATGGTGTTTTCCTTGCCCTTCCACACGGCGGGCGTGGCCACGGGCTGGCCCGCATCGAACAGCTTGACGGCATCAAAGGCGGTGTAGCCCCAGTTCAGCAGCTTCTGGCTTTCGTTGGCGCGTGCGTTCTCGCTGGCGGCGCCGAGCACGATGGACAGCAGGCGGCGCTGGCCCACGTTGGGGAATTCACGCTTGGAGGTGGCCACCAGGCAGTAACCGGCAGCGGCGGTGTGCCCGGTCTTGAGGCCGTCCACCGTGGGGTCGCGGAACAGCAGCGAGTTCCGGTTGTTGCCGTTGGAGGCGGGCGTACCGGGGTAGCTGTACTGCTTGGTGGCGTAATAGTGCATGTACTCCGGGAAGTCCTTCATGAGCCGGGTGGCCAGGGTAGCCAGGTCGCGCGCCGTGGTGGTGTGACCGGGCTCCGTCAGCCCCTCGGGGTTCTTGTAGGCCGTGCTCTTCATGCCCAGGGCCTGGGCCTGGTCGTTCATGCGCTTGACGAAATTCTCGACCGTGCCGCCCACGCCCTCGGCCAGCGCCATGGTGGCGTCGTTGCCCGACTGCACGATCATGCCCTTGAGCAGGTCCTCCACCGGCACCTGCATCTTGGGGTCGATGAACATGCGCGAGCCGGGCATCTTCCAGGCGCGCACGCTCACGGGCAGCTTCTGCTCCAGCGTGACCTTCTTGGAGCGCAGCGCATCGAACACCAGATAGCCCGTCATGAGCTTGGTGAGCGAAGCCTGCTCCACGGGCGCATCGATGTCTTTTGCCGCCAGCACCTGGTTGGCGGTCACATCGACCAGCATGTAGGTGCGTGCGGCGATCTCGGGGGGCTGGGGCGCCTGGGCGTGGGCCAGGAAGGCAGCGGGCGCGACCGCAGCAAAAAGGGCCAGGGATCGCAGCGCGGGCAGGATTCGTTTCATGGGGCAGGAATAAATGGGGCGCGAGGCCCGGGGATGGAAAAAACAGAAACAGGTGACGTCAGGAAGGACGGCCAGGAGTGCGCACGCACCGCAGCCGCTGCCGGGCTTCACGGCCCGGACTGGAGGTGGCGCACCACCAGATTTTTCAGGAGCGTCAATTGTCCGTGAAAGAAATGGCCGCCACCGGGAATGACTGTGACAGGCAGTATCTGGGGCCGCGCCCAGTCGAGCACGGCCGACAGCGGCACGGTGTCATCGAGCTCGCCGTGCAGCACCAGCGTGCGCAGGTGGGCCTCGGGCGGCACGGGTGCCACCGTGAAGCGGCTCGCTGCGGTGCCGACCAGCACCGCCCGCGCCACCTCGCGCTCGCCCCACAGGGCGGCCAGGGCGTGGCTGGTGACGAAGGCGCCAAACGAGAAGCCGGCCAGCGCAATCGGGCCTTGGGGCGCCGCCTGCTGCACCACGGCCAGCAGGTCCTGCAACTCGCCACGCCCCTCGTCGTGCACACCGGCGCTGGCGCCCACGCCCCGGAAGTTGAAGCGCACCGTCGTCCAGCCGCACTGGGTGAAGGCGCGCGCCAGGGTCTGCACCACCTTGTTGTCCATGGTGCCGCCAAACAGCGGATGGGGATGGGCAATGATGGCCACGCCACGGGGGGCCGCGCCACCCGGCAGGGACGCCGCGTCGCGCGCCGCCTCGATGGCGCCTGCGGCGCCGGTCAGCGCCAGGCGTTCGGTTTGTGCATTCACGGATTGCTACTCATTCAATAGCATGTAGCGCTTACCGGATAAGCGCCAGCTGCCAAAAACACTCAAAGAAGCGTAGAGCGGCGTTCAGCGCCCAAGTTCCGCAGGCGTGAGCAGGCGCTCGACGATCTGGCCGTTTTTCAGGTGCGACTCCACGATTTCATCCACATCGCTGGCGTCCACATAGGAATACCAGGTGCCCTCGGGATACACCACGGCCACGGGGCCGGCGGCGCAGCGGTCCAGGCAGCCCGCCTTGTTCACCCGCACCTTGCCGGGGCCCGCAAGCCCCGCCGCCTTGACCTGCGCCTTGCACCGGTCGAAGGCCTCCTGGGCGCCGTGGTGGGCGCAGCTGTTCTCGCCGTTGGCGCGGTCGTTCAGGCAAAAAAAGATGTGGCGGGCGTAATAGCCAGGCGCTGCGGCCGGTGTGGAGGGGGTGTCGCTCATGGGGGCATTCTAGGGCGTGTCATCCATCCATTCCCCCACGCGAAAGCCAGTCAGGCCGTGCAGTGCCAGGCGCCCTGAGCGCCGTGTAGCCTGGCTACACAAGCGAAGGGCAACGACACAATGCGCGGCCTGGATGGCTTTCCCTTCGGGCTGGCTGCGCAATGCGGCGTCTGCTTTGTCGGGCGGCTTGCCAATAGCCCGCTATTGGCTGCGCCCCCCTTCGCGCATCCATCCGCATTGCGCGGCCAGCGCGTGGGGGAATTGATGGATGACACGCCCTAGTTTTGCGGCTCCCGGCGCGACACCCGAAAGAGCACATACGCCAGTGCGGCATAGGGCCACAGCCAGCCCAGCCACTGGCCCAGGCCAAAAAAGCGGATGAACCGCCCTTGCTCCCAGGTTTGTAGCGTCTGGGCAAAATAGGCACTGGCGGGCGCCTGGTTTAGCAGCCCCAGGTGCCAGGCCAGCGCCAGCAGCAGCACCGCCGCGCTGGCGCGCCGCGGCAAGGCCAGCAGCAGCAGCGCCAGCGCAAGCGCCGCCCACACCCCCACGCGCGTGGGCAGTTCCAGCCAGCTCCAGGCATGCGACGGCCCCCAGCTCAGCGCCGCCGACAGGGCCGTCACGCCGATGCCCACCACTGCCACGCCAATGGCAAACACGGCGCGGCGCCCCATAGGGCGGATGACGCAATAGCCCAGCAGGCAGGGAATCAGCAGCCCCAGGGTCACGCACAGCAACTCGCCGCCGGGGGACAAGGGCTCCAGCGGCACGTCGCGCACCGGCAGCCACTCGATAAAGGGAGTGTCGGCCAGCAGGTCTTCGAGGCCCTGCTCCAGCCGCTCCAGCACCTGGCCCAGGCCAAACGGCACCGCCGCCGGAAACAGCAGCGCCGCGGGCCACAGCGCCAGCAGCACCAGCGCGCCGCGCGCATCGCGCACGAACCAGCGGGTGCGGAAATCGCTCCAGCGGTCGATGGCACCCCAGCGCTCCAGCAGCGCCGCCGTGCACGCCCCTGCCAGCGCTCCCAGGGCGTTGAGCAGCAGGTCGAGGTTGGAGGGCACACGCCGGGGCAGGTAGATCTGCAGGTATTCCATCAGCAGCGACAGCAGCGTGCCCGCCAGCGCGGCCAGCAGCACCGCCCCGCGCTCGCTGCCCGAGCGCAGCAGGGCCAGCACCAGCAAGAATCCCAGCGGGGCATAACCGGCCATGTTGATGGCGACATCAAACCCCGTCCAGTAGGGCGGTGGCACGGGCGCCGACAGAAAAACCCAGGGGTCGATGCCCTGGTCGCGCCAGCCGTCAAACGGGAACAGGCTGGCAAACACAATCAGCGCCGCATGGATCAGCGCCAGCGGCCAGGCAGAGGTTTTGTGCACCGGCGCGGGCTCCCTGGCCTCAAAACGGCTTGACCACCACCAGCACCACCGCAATCAGCAGCAGCAGCACGGGCATCTCGTTGAACCAGCGGAACCACACATGGCTCTTGCGGCTGCTGTTGGCAATGAGCTTGCGCAGCAAAACGGCGCAGGCGTGGTGGTAGCCGATCACCAGCACCACCACGGCCAGCTTGGCGTGCATCCAGCCATTGCCCGGACCACGGCCGATGCCATAGCCCAGCCAGAGCCACAGGCCCAGCGCCACGGCGGGCACCGCCAGCAGCGTAGTGAAGCGCAGCAGCTTGCGCGCCATCAGCACCAGGCGCTCGCGCTCGGCCACCGAGCCGGGCGCCACCATCGCCAGGTTGACGAAGATGCGCGGCAAATAGAAAAGGCCAGCAAACCAGCTGGCCACGAAAACGATGTGAAAGGCTTTGATCCAGAGCATGCCCGCAGTTTAAGGGCCATCGCGCACGACCACAGCCGCACAAAAAACCCTGCAATGAAGACAGCCCTTGGTGCGTCGCCGCAACCCAGGGCGCGACCCGGGCACTGGCGCAGCGCAGGCCAGTGCCACCGTGGAACTGGCTTTGCCAGGCCACCGGTGGCGTCCCCTTGGGGGAAGGCGCAAAGCGACTCAGGGGGCTTCATAATCGTTTCCATGCACCTCTCCAGCCCCACCCCTTTTCCGCAAAGCCGCCCACGCCGCCTGCGCCGTGACAGCTTCACCCGCAACCTGGTGCGCGAGCATGCCGTCACGCCCCACGACCTGATCTACCCCGTGTTCGTGCACGAGGGCCAGAACCAGCGCGAGGCCGTGCCCTCCATGCCCGGTGTGGAGCGTCTCAGCCTCGATCTGCTGCTGCCCGTGGCCGAGGACTGCGTGAAGCTGGGCATTCCGGTGCTGGCGCTGTTCCCCGCCATCAACCCGTCGCTCAAGACGCCCGATGGCAAGGAAGCGCTCAACCCCGACGGCCTGATCCCGCGCGTGGTGCGGGCGTTGAAAAAAGAGTTTCCCGACCTCGGCGTGATGACCGACGTGGCGCTCGACCCCTACACCAGCCACGGCCAGGATGGCGTGCTCGACGAGGCGGGCTACATCATCAATGACGAAACGGTGGAGATCCTCACCGGCCAGGCGCTCACCCACGCCGAAGCCGGCGTGGACATCGTGGCGCCCAGCGACATGATGGACGGGCGCATCGGCGCCATCCGCGAAGCGTTCGAGGTGCAGGGCCACATCCACACCCGCATCATGGCCTACAGCGCCAAATACGCCAGCGCCTTCTACGGCCCGTTCCGCGATGCCGTGGGCACGCGCGGCGCCCTGGGCAAGAGCAACAAGTTCGTCTACCAGATGGACCCGGGCAACAGCGACGAGGCCCTGCGCGAAGTGGCGCTCGACATCGCCGAAGGCGCCGACATGGTGATGGTCAAGCCCGGCATGCCGTATCTGGACATCGTGCGGCGCGTGAAGGACGAGTTCCGCGTGCCCACGTTCGCTTACCAGGTGAGCGGCGAATACGCCATGCTCAAGGCCGCGGCCGCCAACGGCTGGCTCGACCACGATGCCGTGATGATGGAAAGCCTGCTGGCCTTCAAGCGCGCAGGCGCCGACGGCGTGCTGACCTACTTTGCCCGCGACGCCGCGCGATTGCTTCAAAAATAATAGCTGTCAGCGCTTTACCATCAAGCGCTAAAAGCCATTTTCATACGCACCAGGACGGCATGCGCATCTTTCACATCCACGCCGGCGGCGCGATCGAACTGAACGCGCTGCCGAGCCAGCCGCCCAGCCAGGGCTTTTTCTGGGTGGCCTGCACGCGCACGGCCTTCGGCGCGCAACTCGGGCTGATCCAGGCGTCGCTGCAGGCCACCACGGGCCTGCAACTGGTGGACCTGCATGTCTCGGACCTGCTCAACGCGCAGCTGCCTTCGCACTACGACTACACCTCGCAGTACGACCTGCTGGTGTTTCGCCGCCTGGCCACCATGCAGGCCCACGCTGCCAAAGCGGACCCGCCGCAGGAAGCGGTTGCGGCACCACCGGTGCGCCAGAGCGGGCCGCCGGTGCTGCGCCGCATCGACACCAGCCCGGTGGGGTTTGCCATGTTTGACCAGGTGCTGCTGTCGGTGCACCCCACCGACTGCGCCGTGCGCGATGCCTACGCCGCGCGCCTGCTCGCCGCCGCCCCCACCGATCCACGCGAGGGCCGCGCCAGCCCGGCACCCGGCGCGCGCCAGCCATCCAGCACGGCAGACCTGATGCTGCGCGTTGTCAACCTCATGGTGGACGGCTACCTGGACCTGCGCCGCGAACTCACGCGCCAGCTCGATCACTGGCAGACCGAGCTGCTCAAGCCCCGCGCGCGCTACGTGAACTGGAGTTCGCTGCTCGCAGCGCGCCTGTCGCTGCACCAGCTTGACGACATCTGCGAAGACCAGCGCACCGCCGTGCAGCACTGGATCGACGAGCTGGACACCTGGGCCATCCCCGAAAGCAGCGCCGGCCAGCGCGACCTGGACCTGCTCAAGGTGCGCAGCCGCGACGTGCTCGAGCACATCGAGCGTGTGGTGCACCATGTGCGACGCCTTGAGCAAAGCACCGAAACCGCCGTGCAGATGCACTTTTCAGTGCAGAGCAACCGCACCAACGACATCATGCGCACACTCACGGCGCTGACCGCGGTGTTTTTGCCGCTGAACCTGATCGCGGGCATCTTCGGAATGAACTTCGAGTTCGTTCCGCTGGTGCACAAGCAGGACGGCTTCTGGTGGGCCATGGGCTCCATGACCGCGATTGCCGTGGGCCTGGTGGCGCTGTTCTGGCGCAAACGCTACCTGGCGCGCACCGGCGGGCAGTAACCAAAGCCGCACGGCCCTGCCACGCCCCGAGCCGTCCGGAAATCCCTGTTGTTACCCCACGTGCTTCGCAAAGAAGGCCAGGGTGCGGTCGCGCGCGACCAGGGCCGAGGCTTCGTCGTACGACCCGCGCTGGTCGCAGTTGAAACCATGGTCGGCGTCGTACACATGCACCTGCACCTCGGGATGCGCGCGCGCAAAGGCCTGCACGCTGTCCACCGAAATCCAGTGGTCGCGCTGACCAAAATGCGCCAGCACCGGCACCTGGGGCTGGCGCGCCACCTCGTCCGCACCGGTCATGCCGCCGCCGTAGTAGCACACCGCCGCCGACAGGCCCTTGAGGCTGCAGGCCGCGCGCCATGTGAGCAGGCCACCCCAGCAAAAGCCGACGATGCCCACCTTGCCGCCACCTTGCCGGGCGGCGTGGTCGATGGCGGCCTGGATATCGGGCATGGGACCATCGCCGGGCAGTGCATCCACCGCCGTCTTGAAGCCAAAGCCCACGCCCATGTCGGCCTCGCTATAGCCCAGGTCCACATCGGGCTGCACCCGCGCAAAGGTGGCGGGGGCCACTGCCAGATAGCCCCGCGCCGCGAAGCGGTCGGCCACGGCACGGATGTGCGAATTGACCCCGAATATCTCCTGCAGCACCACAATGGCGCCGCGCGGTGATCCATCGGGCTGCGCCACCCAGGCGGGCACCACGAAACCGTCTTTCGACGTCAGATTGACAAACTGGCCCATGCAATTGCTCCTTGAGAAGAAAAAGGGCTGTGGCGCAAAGGCACCACCGCCACCCAGCGAAACATTCCGGCCCCGTGCCGGGATGCTGTAATGCACCCCATTCTTGCAGGAGACCGGTTCTGGACAAAGTGCTGCCCCTCACCGGCACCGTCCGCACCGCCACCGCCCCCGCTTTGCGCATGTCAGGAACCCGCCGATGGATCTGAAACCCCTCATCACCTTGCTGGCCATCGTGAACCCGCTGGCCATCGTGCCGTTCTTCATCCACTACACGCAGGGGTTTTCCAGCGAGCAGCGCCGCCGCACCATCCGCACGGCGGCCCTGGCATCGTTTTGCGTGATTGCAGCCTGCGCCTTGCTGGGCCTGCAGATCCTGGAGTTCTTCAACATCTCGCTGCAGAGCTTTCAGGTGGGCGGCGGCATGCTGCTGCTGATCAGCGCCATGAACATGCTCAACGCGCAGCCGGCCGAGGCCAAGACCCACACGCACGAGCTCGAGGAAGGCGCCGAGAAGGCCGCCGCGGGCAGCAGCATTGCCGTGGTGCCCCTCACCATTCCCCTGCTCACCGGGCCTGCCAGCATGTCCACCGTGGTGATCTACGCCGACCGTGCCCAAACCTTCTGGCAGCACGCGGCGCTGGTGGGCTACGGCGTGGTGATCGGGCTGGCCACGGCCCTGTGCTTTTCGCTCGCCGATCCGATTGCCCGGGTGCTTGGCAAGACGGGCATCAACGTGCTGACGCGGCTGATGGGCCTGATTCTGGCCGCGCTCGCCGTGGAGGTGATGGCTGACGGCCTGGGCAAGCTGTTCCCCATTCTCGTGGCGAGATAACAAGCTTTGGCGGCAGCGATTGCTGCTGCTGGACGACACCCCGGTGCCGGGCGGCGGAACTGCCGGACTCCGTCAACCCAGAACCGCCCATGTGTGGCACGCCGTCCCCGCCGCCACGAACCCGTGCCAGACCGCATGGGCGTAGCGGATGCGCGCGTCCAGCACAAAAAAGACCACCCCGACGGTATAGGCGCACCCCCCGGCCACCAGCCACTGCGCACCCGCGGCAGAGGCACGCTCCAGGATGGGCACCGCCGCCAGCAACACCAGCCAGCCCATGGCCAGATACCCGCCCGTGGACAGCCAGGGCGATGCCAGACGCCCCATGGCCTTGAGCGACATGCCTGCGGCGGCCACCAGCCACACCAGCGCAAGGATGGCGCCGCCCCATGAATGATCAAGGTTCCCCGACGCAAAAGCGGTGTAACTGCCCGCAATGAACAGGAACACCGCACCGTGGTCCAGTTTCAGAAAAACACGCTTGGCGCGGCCATCCGGCAATGCGTGGTAAACGGTGGAAGCCAGGTACAGCCACACCATCGTTGCCACGAAAACGCAGACACCGGCAAAGCCCGCGGCACTCAGGCTCCGCGCCGAGGACACCAGCCAGGGACCGGCCCCAATGGCGGCGATCAGGGCCGCTGCGTGGCTGGCAGCATTGGCGATTTCCTCGCCCCGGCTTTGCGGGCGCCCGGCATTGCCGGGATCGGAGGGACTGCCCATCGCCCTGCCCCTAGTGGGGGAGCGCGGTCTGTTGGCGGCCGCGCCAGGCGTGGTAGCGTGCCCGCTGCAAGGCGAAGAACTCCACCATGCCCCACGCCAGGCCGCAACCCACCAGGCCGCACAGCATCAACCAGCGCAAGGCGTCAATCCTGTGCTGGCGATGGAGTGGTGAATTCTTCATGGGAGAAACAGTCGTTGCCCGGCAAATCCAGGAAACGCCAGCGTTCGTCGAACAATTCGTCGAAGAGTCTCTGCAATCCGAGCAGTTTCCAGAGCATGTGAGGCCTTTGGAGAAGGTTGTTGGCTGCTGCAAGTTAACTGCGGTGTGTGACAGTTTGGCGTCCGTCGGCGCATTTGCCACACCCACCCCTCTGGATTCACACGGCAGGCCATGCGGGCGCTATGCTGCGGCGTCCACCCCCTGCAATACCGCCCTTCACCACCGTGCCCGAAAACGTTCTGCCCGAACTGCGGGCCCTGGAAAAGATCATGGAGCTGGGCGGCCCGGACCTTCAGGTCCGTGTGGTGCGCGAGGTCCGCGTGGCGTCCGGGCTGGGTTTTCCCATCTATTCGATTGGCATCGGCAACCCCAGCCCCGACATTCCTGCAGTGGGCTTTTTTGGCGGAGTGCATGGCCTGGAGCGGATCGGCGCCGAAGTCGTGATTGCCTATCTGCAAAACATCGTCATGCGGCTGCGCTGGGACACCACGCTGCACCAGCAATTGGAGCATGTGCGCCTGGTGTTCATGCCCATCGTCAACCCCGGTGGCATGTGGGCCGCCACGCGCGCCAATCCGAACGGGGTGGACCTGATGCGCAATGCGCCGGTGGAGGCCCTGGACCGCGTGCCTTTCCTGATGGGCGGCCAGCGGCTGAGCGCCGGCCTGCCCTGGTACCGGGGCCACTTTGGCGAACCGATGGAAATCGAAAGCCAGGCCTTGTGCGAGGTGGTCCGCGCCGAGCTGCTGCCCCGCCCGTTCAGCATTGCGCTGGACTGCCATTCGGGTTTCGGCGTGCGCGACCGCCTGTGGTTTCCGTTTGCCCATACCAGAAAGCCCATTTCGCACCTGAACGAGCTGCATGCGCTCAAAAACATCTTCCTGCAGGCGCACAGCCACCACCAGTACATCATCGAACCCCAGAGCGCCCAGTACCTGGCCCACGGCGACCTGTGGGACTACCTGTATCTGGAGTCCTGCGAGCAGGCCGAGCGCATCTTTCTGCCGCTGACACTGGAAATGGGCTCGTGGATCTGGATCAAGAAAAATCCGCGCCAGCTGTTCTCGCGCATGGGCATCTTCAATCCCCTGATCGACCACCGCCAGCAGCGGGTGCTGCGCCGGCATCTGGCGCTGCTCGACTTCCTGTCGCGCGCGGCCTGCAGCCACCAGCGGTGGGTGCCCGGCAAGGAACATTACGAGCAACACCGCGCCAATGCGCTGGCCGAATGGTATTGAGCCGCCCCATGGACACCTGGATTCTGTTGCGGGGCCTGACCCGCGAAGCCGCCCACTGGGGCCGCTTCGCGGACGATTTTCAGCACGCATGGCAAGAGGCCCGCGTTGTGGCGCTCGACCTGCCAGGCAACGGCCAGCTCCATGTCCGGCACAGCCCGCTCACCGTGCAGGGCATGGTGGCGGCTTGCCGCGCCGAACTGGCCAGGCAGGGCGTGCGCCCGCCGTTTCGGCTATTCGCGATGTCGCTGGGCGCCATGGTGGCCACCGAATGGGCCCGAACGGCACCGGCGGACATCCTGGGCTGCGTGCTGGTGAACACCAGCTTTCGGCCATTCAGCCCCTTTTTTCACCGGCTCCGCCCCCGCAACTATGCGGCATTGCTGGGACTGGCGCTGCTGCCCCGATCGCCCGAAGCCATCGAACGCACGGTATGGCGGCTGACGAGCAATGCGCCCGCGCCGCACAGCCCCACCATTGACGACTGGGTTGCCGCCCGCGCCCGGCGCCCGGTGTCGGCCGTCAACGCCCTGCGCCAGCTGGTGGCGGCGGCCCGCTACCGCGCGCCCGCTGTGGCACCCAACCCCCGCATCCTGCTGCTGGCCAGCCAGAGCGACCGGCTGGTGGACAGCCACTGCTCGCAAGCCATTGCCCGTGGCTGGCATTGCGCCCTGGCACTGCACCCGCATGCCGGGCACGATCTGCCGCTGGATGCGCCTCAATGGGTGCTGGAGCAGGTGCAGCAATGGCTGGCGCAGGCAGGCCCCTCGCCAAAGCCGGTAGCCACGCACGGATAACCCGCCCTCTCCGCCTCGCCACGCACGGACTTCACGCTGGCCTCACAGACTTCATGGCGGCCTCTCACAGGCGGCGGCAACACTGCCTTCACATTCACCGTGGAGGCGCCCCTGAAAAATACCTTGTTCACCGAACTGGCCGCACTGGCGGCCATCACCCTGCTGCTGCGCGGCCTGGGCCTGGGCCTGATCGAATTCCGTTTCCAAATCCTTCGTGTCCAGGCGCGAAGCCGCAGGCAATGCGTTGGCACGACAAGGCGAAGCAACAACGACACGGATGATTTGGAAGTGGAATCAGATCAACTGGCAGCGCGCAGGCAGCGGCGCTGTCCATGGGTTGTGGGCCCATTGCGCCAGAAGTTGCGGGGTTCGCAGAGCCCGCCATGCAACGATGCCCGGCGCATCCGCAGTTACCGACAACCATGGGCCATGGCGGGCCACTGCCCCTGGGGGCCTATCGGTCTGATGCTGCGCGTTCAGGCCGCGGAGGTTTCTGCAGCAACTGCCGCCACCGGCGCATGGCTGCCTTCGTCGGAACAACTCGCACCGCCGCAGCCGTGGATCAACCCCTCGGGCAGCGCGTCGGGCGCGTGCACCACGCCGGTTGCCGCATCAAAACCCACCCGGCGCAAGTGCAGTGCCAGCGCCGCGTCCATGCTTTGCGCATGCTGGGGAAACCACAGCGCCAATTCGGCCGCCATGGCGCGCACCACCTGCAACTCGCCCTGGCCCGCGGCGCGCGCGGCGCCGTCGCGCATGACCTGCAGCACCACCTTGTGCTGCATGGCGTGGCAGTTGCCAGAAGCAAATCGCGTAGCGGCCATCCATGTGTCCTCCTGGCCAAAATGCTGTTCGGTGTGCTCTACCAGGGCCTGCCAGGCGGACACCAGCGCAGCATCGTCGGCCGCCTCCACCGCCGCCAGAAGATCCACGAACTCGCGGTGGGTGCCATCCATGAGCGGCAGGTCCAGTGCCAGTGCGTCTGACCATTCGAGTGCAGCCATTGTTGATTCCTTGCGTCACGAAAGGCCGTGAGCTTAGGGCGCCTGGCCAACCCAGGTATTGACGCAAATCATGGGCATGGCGCGCACGCCATCGCGCAAAAAAAGCCCCGCGCAGGGCGGGGCTTCGGGCGCCGGCAAAGTTGCCAGCCGGCTGCGCGGATGCGCGGCTGGCCGTTTTTAGGTTTATTGGCCGTACATGCGCTTGGCGTCGTCCACGCATTTGGACTGCGCGTCCCCTTGCAGGGTGTCGCAGCGTTCCTTGGCGGCCTTGTAGTTGGCCTCGTTCTTTTCCGCGGCAGCGTCCTTGCGCGCCTCGGCAACGGCAGCACCCTTGGCTGCAGGGGTGTCGGCGGGCTTGGCCTTTGCTTCGGCGACCTTGGCGTTTTCCTTGGCAGTCACATGGGCGGCCTTGGCGTCTTTCACGCAGACATCCTTGGCGTTGCCGCTGAGGTCGTCGCATTTCTCCTTGGCGACTGCGTAGTCGGCATCCGCCCGGGTCACACGGGCCTTGTAGTCGGCCTTCGGGCTGGGTTTGTATTTGGCTTCCAGTTCAGCCTTGGCGACATCTTCATGGCCCTTGGCTTCCTTGACGCAAATGTCCTTGGCGTTGCCGGTCAGGGCATTGCATTTGTCCTTGCTCGCCTTGTATTCGGCCGAGATGGTGTCTTTCGCCGCCTTGTACTCTGGCTGGGTCAGTGCGAAAGCACTGGTGGCCAACAGGGCGGCGGTGACGGTGGCAATCAGTGTGCGTGCAATTTTCATGGCGGGTACCTCAGTAGGAATCGGGGAGGGGGGCGCAGGCGTGGCAGCGACTGCGGGCAGACAAATGGCGCAAAAAGGCCGTTTTGCCCAGGCGCGCAAGGCATCAAGCCTTGAAGCGGAAATCAGGATAGCGGTCCTGCCATTCCTTGAGCTGCTTTTCCGCCACGTCGCGGGCGATGCCATGGCGTTCCTGGAGCTTGCCCAGAAACTGGTCGCGCCGGCCGGCAATCACATCGAAATCGTCATCGGTGAGCTTGCCCCATTGCTCGACCATCTTGCCCTTGAACTGTTTCCAGTTACCTTGAAGGGTGTCTTCGTTCATGGTGTGCGTCCTCGAAAAATTCGCCTCAGCCATCCACCCGGAATGCGTGGAACATGTGCGTGATGCGATGGAGTCCACTGTAAAAACGATAGACATTGCGCCGCGTAGGCCATGCCGGGAACCACGCGTCAGCCCAGGCCTACGGGCCTGACAGACAAACACCCTGGATGAGCCACCGGCGGGCGGCGTGGCGGGCGACCTGCCCTCACACGGCACGCAGCCCGGTGGTTGCAGGCGCAGCTCAGCGCCCCAGCTGCTCCAGCCACTGCGCCAGCTCGTGCGCCACCTGTTCGGTGGCGTCGGCCAATGCCCGTGTGCCGCCGGCGGCATCGGCGCTGGCCGCGGGGCGCTGCACGATGAAAACCCGCTGGCCCAGCAACATTTCACCGGCCTCGGCGGGCTCTGCCAGCGTGGCACGCAGGCGCACCAGACCGGCGCTTTCGGTGGTGCTGGTGAAGACCTGGCTGAACTCCTCCAGGTCCACGCGCAACACGGTGGGCAGTTTGCCGCCGGCGCGGGCCTGGGCCGCACCGCTTTCGAGCGTGAGCACGGCGCGGCGCTGGCCCAGCTGGTCGCGCAGGCGCTGCTGCACCAGTTGCGCAGGCGGCTGGCTCCAGCGGGCCTGGGTGTAGGGGCGCAGTTGCCGGGCATCGGCGTAGGCCAGGCGGTAGAGCACGGCGGTGCCGCCTTCGGTCAGGCCCGGGGCCTCCACATCGGCCAGCGCCAGGGGCGGCAAAGGGGCGCGCCGGTCGGCGGGCACCGGCGCCGTGGCGCCCGGGCCGAAGTCGTAGTGCACGGGGCGCGACGGCGGCGAGGGCAACGCCGAGCATCCCGCCAAAAAAATAGCAACAAATACGGCCCCAGCGCTTGATTTGCGTGCGCTTGCAGCTATTGTTTTGATAGTTTTCATGGTGGATTGCATCAGGGTTGAACCTTGGGTGCCTCGAAACCGGGCTCGCCCGGGCCGGCGCCGGCCCGGCCGGTGCCATAGATGAAGAGCTGCGGGTTTTCGTTGATTCCCCCGGCCGTGCGCCCGAACTGGCGCGCGGCACGCGAGGTGTCGTCTGCCGCGCGGTTGACGCGCGGCAGGGTGCTGTTGCCAAACTGGTCGGCGGCGCGCGCCAGGGCCTGGGTGCCCTGGGTGATCTGGTCCAGCGCACCGCCTTCAGCGCTCAGGCGCCGGGTGGTCTGACCGATGTCGGTGGCCAGCGTGGACACCTGGGCGCCGGCGTGCTGCAAGGCCTGCAGGGCCTGGCGTGCATCGCCCGCCACTGGCGGCAGGGCCGCCAGCGCGGGGTCCAGGCGCTCTTTCACGGTGGTGTCCAGCCGCTGGCTCAAGGCGGCAACGCCACTGGCCGCCTGCCCCAGGCTGTCGAGTGCCCGGCTGACCCGCTGCTGGTTGTCATTCCCCAGCAGCTGGTTGATGCGCTGCGTGGCTTCTTCCACCTGGCCCATGATGGCAGGGCCTTGCTCCGCCAGGCGCGACAGGGGCGAGCTGCGCAGCGGCAGCCGTGGCAGGCCGCTCGGGCCAGGGGGCAATGCCGGCTGCGCCACCCCCTCATCATCCAGCTGCACATGGGCCAGGCCGGTGACGCCCTGGTAGCCCAGCACGGCGAAGGTGCCGGGGGTGATGGGGGCCTGGTCATTGACTGCGATGCGGATCAGCACGTTGCCCGGGACCTGGGGGTCGAAGCCGATGCGCGTGACCTTGCCCACCGCCACGCCCTTGTAGCGCACGGCGGCCTGGGGCTGCAGGCCGGTGACGCCGTCCTTGCTGGTCATTTCGTATTGCTGGTAGCTGGTGTTGTCGCGGGTGAGCCAGATGGCCAGACCCGCCAGCATGGCGGCCATCACCAGCACGAAGATTCCGGCGGCGAGGGCGTGGGCTTTGTTTTCCATCAGGATTCCTTGGCGGTGACCAGGGTGTGCACGGGCGCCATGGCGCGCTGGCCGCGTTCACCCAGAAAAAAGTGTTCTATGAACGGATGAGGGTAGCGCGCCACCTCGGTGGGCGCGCCGGTGACGATGACTTGTCTGTCCGCCAGCACGGCCACGCGGGTGCTCAGCGCAAACAGCGTATCGAGGTCGTGCGTGACCATCACGACGGTGAGGCCCAGTGCCGCGTGCAGCTCGCGCAGCAGGGCCACGAAATCGTCCGCGCTGCTCGGGTCCAGCCCCGCCGTGGGCTCATCGAGCAGCAGCAGCGGGGGGTCCATGATGAGCGCCCGCGCCAGCGCCACCCGCTTGACCATGCCGCCCGAAAGGTCGGCGGGCATGCGGGTGGCGTGCTCGGACTTGAGGCCCACCATCTGCAGCTTGACCAGCGCCGCATCGCGCACCACATCGGCTGGCAGCGTGCCTTGCTCGCGCAGCGCAAACGCCACGTTGTCGAGCACGTTGAAGGCCGAAAACAGGGCCCCGTGCTGGAACAGCATGCCAACCCGGCTGGCAGCGCCTTCGCGCCCCATTTCCGAGGCCGGCTGGCCCAGCACCATGACGCTCCCGCGCGTGGGCATGGCCAGGCCCAGCATCTGGCGCAGCAGCACGGTCTTGCCGGTGCCCGAGCCGCCCACCAGCGCAAGGATCTCGCCGCGCTGCACCGACAGCTGCAGATCCTGGTGCACGGTAAAGGCTTCGTCGTCCTTGCCGAACGTGGTCCACAGGCCTTGCACATCCACGACGGGGGGCTCGCCAGGCGCAATGGCAAGGTGCTCGGGCTGCGCGGAACGGGCCGTCATGGGCTGCCCCCACTGTCCAGACACATGCGCACTGCGCACAAAACCGACGCGGCCCAGGCGAGCGCCACCGTGGAACCGGCTCGGCCAGGCCACGGGTGGCGCCCCCCTCGGGGCTGAGGAGCTGCGGCTCCCAGCCTGCCGGTGCAGGCTTGGACGGCTCCGAAGGGTTGCCGACTCTGGCGGCAACACCGGGCGCGGTGCGACTCAGGGGTGCTTCTCATATTCCGATGTTCTTGAACGCCACGGCAAACAGCGCGTCCACGATGATGACCATGGTGATGGACGTCACCACCGAGGCCGTGGTGCCCTCGCCCAGGCTCTGCGTGTTGGGCTTGACGCGCAGGCCCCAGTGGCAGCCGATCAGGGCAATCAGCGCGCCAAACACCACCGACTTGGACATCGCCAGCCAGAGGTTGCCAATCTTCACCGCGGCGGGCAGCGCCTGGGCAAAATAGGCCGGAGAAATGCCCATGGCGACATCGGCCGCCAGCATGCCGCCTGCCAGCGCCGCCAGCGTGGTCCACACGCTGATGAGGGGCATGGCCAGCGCCAGCGCCAGCGTGCGCGGCAGCACCAGACGAAAGCCGTGGGGAATGCCCATCACGCGCATGGCATCGAGCTCTTCGGTGACACGCATCACGCCAATCTGCGCCGTGATGGACGAACCCGACCGTCCCGCCACCAGAATGGCCCCCAGCAAGGGCCCCAGCTCGCGAATCAGCGAAATGCCCAGGATGTTGACGATGAACGACTCGGCCCCGAACTGGCGCAGCTGCAGACTCATCAGGTAGGCCAGCACCACGCCGATCAGAAAACCCACCAGCGCCGTGATGGGCAGCGCGGTGGCGCCCATGCGGTACACATGGCCCGACACATCGCGCCAGGGCCCGCGATGCGGGGCACGCGCCAGCCGCACGAGGTCGAGCGACAGCTGCCCGACCAGTTGCACCAGGTGCTTGGCGTGGTCCAGACCGTGCAGCACCAGCACGCCCAGGTGATCCATTTGCTCGGACAGGCGCCAGGGTTCTGCCGGCGGCGGCACCACTGTGAGGCTCGCCACACGTTCCAGCATGGCCCGCTGGGGGCCGGTGAGCTGCACATTTTCGGGCCACTTCTGGCCCCAGTGCCTCCAGAGCAACTGCGCGCCCACATGGTCCAGCCATTGCAGGCTGCGCAGATCCCAGCCCCCCGCCGGCGCCGCATGCTCGCGCAACTGGGCCGCCAGCGTGCGCCAGTGCGTGCGCTGGCCCAGCTCGGCGGCACCCCAGCGCCCCAGCAACTGCGCCTGGGGCCCTTGGGGTGATTCAGCACGGACGATGCGAGGCGACAGTTCGCTCATGGATAGGGCGGCGTGAGCCGCCATGGTTGGGGAAAAACAAGGCGCGGCGCCCACGGCCTGCGCCGGGGCAATGCACAGCGCACAAGCGCAAGCACAACCGCATGCCCCCTGCATGCAATTATTATCATATTGGCCGCCAGCACAATACCATAAAGCGCCATCAGCTACAAATTACGTAGCAATTCGCGTTTTTCCCCTCGACAGCTCGATGGCCCACCGCACAATGGCGCCCAGACTCCTTTCCTGGTCCGCGCACCGCCGCAGCCAGCATTCAATCCATGAGCGACACCACGTTTGACTACATCATCATCGGCGGCGGCACGGCCGGCGCCCTGCTCTGCAACCGCCTGAGTGCCGATGGCCGCAACCGCGTGCTGCTCATCGAGGCCGGCCGCAAGGACGATTACCACTGGATCCATATCCCCGTGGGCTACCTCTACTGCATTGGCAACCCGCGCACCGACTGGCTCTACCACACCGAGCCCGACGCCGGCCTGAACGGCCGCACGCTGCGCTACCCGCGCGGCAAGACGCTGGGCGGCTGCAGCAGCATCAACGGCATGATCTACATGCGCGGCCAGGCCCGCGACTATGACCACTGGGCCGAACTGACGGGCGACGACAGCTGGCGCTGGGACAACACCCTGCCCTATTTCCGGCGCCACGAAGACCACTGGCGCCTCGACGAGCCAGGCGGCGTTCCTGATGCCTTCAAGCGCCTGCACGGCAGCAAGAGCACCGGCGGCCAGGGCGAATGGCGCGTGGAAAAGCAGCGCCTGCGCTGGGACGTGCTCGACGCCTTTGCCCTGGCCGCGCAGCAGGCGGGCATTCCGGCCACCGATGATTTCAACGGCGGCAACAACGAGGGCGTGGGCTACTTCGAGGTCAACCAGAAGAATGGCTGGCGCTGGAACACGGCCAAGGCCTTCCTGCGCCCCACCTGCTACGGACGCTCCAACTTCGAGATGTGGACCGCCGCGCAGGCGACCAAGCTGATCATCGAGGTGCAGCCGGACGGCAGCAAGCGCTGCACCGGCGTGCAGGTGTGGGACGGCCACGAGATGGTCACCGCCCGTGCCACGCAAGAGGTCATCCTGAGCGCCGGTGCGGTCAACTCGCCCCAGTTGCTGCAACTGTCGGGCATCGGCCCCGCCGCACTGCTGCGCCAGCATGGCATTGACGTGGCGCACGACCTGCCCGGCGTGGGCGCCAACCTGCAGGACCACCTGCAGATCCGCACCGTGTTCAAGGTGCAGGGCGTGGAAACGCTCAACACCATGGCCAACACGCTGTGGGGCAAGGCCAAGATCGGGCTGGAATATGCCTTCAAGCGCAGCGGCCCCATGAGCATGGCGCCGTCGCAGCTCGGCGCCTTCACGCGCAGCAGCCCCGATCAGCCCTGGCCCAACATCGAGTACCACGTGCAGCCGCTGTCGCTCGACGCCTTTGGCGAGCCGCTGCACGGCTTTCCTGCATTCACGGCCAGTGTCTGCAACCTCAACCCCACCAGCCGGGGCACCGTGCAGATCAAGAGCGGCCGCTTTCAGGACGCGCCCTCCATCGCTCCCCGCTACCTCAGCACCCCCGAAGACCGCAAGGTGGCGGCAGACAGCCTGCGCATCACGCGCCGCATCGTTGCGCAATCCGCACTGAGCCCCTACCAGCCCCAGGAATGGAAACCCGGCACGCAGTACGAAACCGATGAAGACCTGGCGCGGCTGGCCGGCGACATTGCCACCACCATCTTCCATCCCGTGGGCACGACCAGGATGGGGCGGGACGATGATCCGATGGCGGTGCTCGATTCGCAGCTGCGCGTGCGCGGTATCGACGGCCTGCGCGTGGTGGATGCGGGCGCCATGCCCACCATCACCAGCGGCAATACCAATTCCCCCACGCTGATGCTGGCAGAGAAGGCGGCCGAGTGGATTTTGCAGGCACGCAAAGCAGCATCCTGACGCTGGCCAGCCGGTCCCGCTGCACAGGCGGTGGCGGCCGCCTGCACAAAAGCAGTAGGCCAGGAGGCTGTCGGACTTGGAAACCGTCGGCTGCAAATGGGTCTCAGCGGTCCATTTTTCGCTATCAATGCTCCACGTCCGACAGCCTGCGGAGCGACTTCAGCGGATACCGCCCACGTAACGCGGCAGCTCCGGCGGGGGCTCCGGGGGCGGCGAGGCCACCAAGCTTTGGCGCACGGCCTGTGTGGCCACATCCAGCAACGGACGGCGTTGTGCAGCGGGCGGGGCTGCATGGATGGCATTGTCGAGACGATCGGCCCACTCGGCCAGTTCGGGCAGGTTGTCTTCCAGGGCACGGTGGCGCGCAAAACGCACAATCTCCAACGCATAGTCGGCGTTGACCGCCATCCATTCGGTGTCTGTCACACGCCCCGTCTTGCGGCGCAGCAGCACATGCAGATGGGCCGCAATAGCGAGCTTATCGGTGTCCGGCATGGCAAAGCCCTTTCAACCGCCCAGGCGTTCGCGATGCTGGGCAATGTCGAGCCCGGTCTGCTCGCTCTGCACATCCACGCGCAAACCCATAGCAAAATTGATAAGCCACAGCAGGAGGGCCGTCACCACCAGGCTGTAGACCAACACCGCGCCCACACCGATGGCCTGGTTAAGCAGGCTGCCCTGCACGCCCCCCACCGTCTTGCTGGCCAGCACGCCCGTGAGCAGCGAGCCCACGATGCCACCGATGCCATGCACGCCAAAAACATCCAGCGAGTCGTCGGCACGCAGCAGGCGCTTGAGCCCCGTGGCGCCCCAGTAACACGCCAGCCCGGCCGCAAGGCCAATCACCACCGCAGAGCGCAGCGTGACAAAACCCGCGGCCGGTGTGATGGCCACCAGCCCCGCCACCAGGCCGGAGCACAGCCCCAGCAGGGACGGACGCCCTCGCACCACCCACTCGCCCAGCATCCACGACAAGGCACCCGCCGCTGCCGCCAGGTGCGTCACCGCCATCGCCAGTCCGGCGCGCCCGTCCGCCGCCACGGCAGAACCGGCGTTGAAACCAAACCAGCCCACCCACAACATGCCGGCGCCAGCCATGGTGAGCCCCAGGTTGTAGGGCTCAAAGGCCTCCCGGCCATAACCCGTGCGGCGGCCGAGGAACCAGGCACACACCAGTCCGGCCACGCCCGCATTCACGTGCACCACCGAGCCGCCAGCAAAGTCCAACACACCCATCTGCGCAAGCCAGCCACCGGGCTCCCACACCCAGTGCGCCACAGGGGCGTAGACCACCAGGGTCCACAGGCTGATGAAGATCAGCATGGCCGAAAACCGCATGCGCTCGACCAGCGCACCCACCAGCAGCGCCGCGGTGATGACGGCGAACGTCAGCTGGAACATGGCGTACACCGACTCCGGGATGTGCGGGGCCACATGGCTCACGGCCAGCTTGCCCTCCGCCAGCTGAAAGTCGAGTCCCGTGAATCCCATGCGGTCCAAGCCCCCAAGCCAGGCGCTGCCCGGCGTGAACGCCAGCGAATACCCCGCCGCAAACCACAACAAGCTGACCAGTGCCGCAATGGCCACCACGCTGGCCATGGTGTTGAGCACGTTTTTCTTGCGCACCATGCCGGCATAAAAGAGCGCGATGCCTGGTAGCGTCATCAGCAGCACCAGGGCGGTGGAAGTCATCATCCAGCCGGTATCGGCCGCGCTCACGGTGTCCTGTGCCACCACCGTGGGGCGCGTCAGTGGCGCCGCAGCGGCTGGTGCCAGCGCCACGGTGGCTGCGCTTGCCGTGGCCGGCGGCGCTGTCTGGGCCATCGCACTGACGCACAGCCCCAGGCTCAACGACACGACCGCAATGAACCGGTGCATGAATGACCGCATAAGCGCTCCCTTTCGCAAATTGTTACAAGCGCGTTGCACAAGCCATGCCAGCCAGCGTCCCCCGATTCAGGGCAAAAACGGCTCCGGAGGCACTGCAAAGGGGGCGGGAAACTCCCAATGCACCACCGAAGTGCAGCCGCTAAAGTTGCAGCACTCGAAAGCGCGCTTCGGCGTGCCAGGCGAGGGGCCCGAGGAGACATCTCTACCAACAATCAAATTCCAAGCACCCAACGAGGTGCATGCTTTTTCAGGCGCTGGCGATCCCAGCGCCTTTTTCTTGCCTGCCTTGCGCGCACACTGCCCGACCCACGGCGCAAACAAGCTCTAAATTGATAGCAAACAAGGTGCGAAAATCCAGCGATGGAATGGATTTTTATCACCCTGGCCTCGCTGCTCACAGGTTTTGTGGATGCGATTGTGGGCGGAGGGGGGCTGGTGATGGTGCCGGCGCTGTTTGCGGCTTTTCCGGGAGCGCCACCGGCCACGCTGCTGGGCACCAACAAGGCAGCATCGGTGTGGGGGACGGCCATGGCCACCTGGCAGTACAGCCGGCGCGTACAGATCCGCTGGCCGGCAATGCTTCCTGCAGCAGCGGCCGGGTTCATGGGCTCGTTTGCTGGCGCCTGGGCTGTGACGGTGATGTCTGCCGACTTCCTGCGCAAGCTGCTGCCGCTCGTCCTGCTGGGCGTGCTGGCCTACACACTGGCCAAGAAGGAGCTGGGGCGGCACCACACACCGCGTTTTGCGGGCCGGGCCGAAGTGCTGGCGGCCTGCGTGATCGGCGTGCTCATCGGGTTTTATGACGGCTTCTTCGGGCCCGGCACCGGGAGCTTTTTCGTCTTCCTGTTCGTGCGGCTACTGGGCTACGACTTTCTCAACGCATCGGCCTCGGCCAAGCTGCTCAATTGCGCCACCAACATTGCCGCCATTGCGCTGTTTGCCGCCAAGGGCCATGTGTGGTGGCACTTCGCGGTGACGCTCGCCGTGGCCAACGTGGTGGGCAGCCTGCTGGGCACGCACATGGCGCTCAAGCACGGCACAGGCTTTGTGCGGGGCATTTTCATCGTGGTCGTGGGCACCTTGATCCTCAAGACGGGCTACGACGCCTTCCTGCGCTGAAGCGCGCGCCTGGACACGCTGCGAAAGCAACAGTCCATGCGGCATGGGCTGCCCTCTATAATTAATTGCGACAATTTCGTGACGCCCGCCACCTTTGGGCACTATCATTTTCCTGGCTCCGGTTGCGTGATCCGCAAGCCGGATTTTTTGTATCTGTACCACCCCAAGACAGGATTCACCATGAAGCTCTTCCAATTCGTCGCCTCCGCCGTGGCACTGTGTGCTGCCTTTTCCGTGCAGGCCCGCTCCCTCGATGAGATCAAGAAGGGTGGCAAGATCATCGTGGCCACCGAAGGACAGTTTGCGCCCTTCAACTACTTCAAGGGCACCACGCTGACGGGCTTTGAGGTGGAAGTGGCAGAACTCGCAGCCAAGAAGATGGGCCTGAAGATCGAGTGGAAAACGATCGGTTTTGATGCCCTGCTGACCGGCCTGAAGCAGGACCGCTGGGACCTGGTGATCGCATCGCATGGGGTTACCGAAGAGCGCGCCAAGGCCGTCACGTTCACCGCGCCCCACTATTGTTCTGGCGGCATGGTGATTGCCATGGACCCTGCGATCCGCAGCGCCAAGGACCTGACCGGCAAGACCGTCGCCGTGCAGACCGGCACCAGCTACCTGGAAAATGTCCAGAAGATCACGACCATCAAGGAAATGAAGAATTTCCCCACCGATGTGGATGCGCGCAGCGCGCTCACCTCGCGCCGGGTGGACGCCTGGGTGACCGACCGTTTCGTGGCCAAGGAGGTGGTGGCCAAAAACCCCAAGGCAGGCCTCAAGCTGGGTGAAATGGTGTTCATCGAGCGCATCGCCTCGGCGGTTGCCAAGGGCAACCAGCCCCTGGCAGATGCATGGTCCAAGGCGCTGGCCGAAACCATGGCCGATGGCAGCTACGCCGCCGTGTCGAAAAAGTACTTCGACGAAGACGTACGCTGCAACTGAAAACGGGGGGCTCCGGCCCCTCCCTGATACATGCTCATAGCCCTTTGGCCGCGCCACTGGAGCCGCCCGCAGCGTAGCAATGCCACGCTGATTGCGGCTCTGGTCCTCATGGTGTTCATGCTGGCCCTTCTCGGCCAGATTCTTTCCTTTTTTCCCGAACCCATCGGCTCCAACGCACAGGCGTTTTCCGATGGCGCGCGGACCACGCTGTGGCTGACGCTGATCAGCGGCGCCGTGGGCCTGGTTCTGGGCACCGGTGCGGCACTGGCGCGCACCGCCCGCTGGATCGGTTTGCGCTGGCTGGCGGGTTTTTACATCTGGGCGATCCGCGGAACGCCGCTGCTGGTCCAGATCCTGTTTGTCTACTTCGCGCTTCCTGTCCTGGTGCCCGGCCTGAACCTGCCCGACTTTGCCGCCGCCGTGGTGGCGCTGGGGCTGAACGTGGGCGCCTACAACGCCGAAGCGATCCGCGCGGGCCTGCTGGCGGTGCCCCGGGGACAGACGGAAGCGGCACGCGCGCTGGGCCTTGGGCGCGGCCATGTGTTTTTCGATGTGGTGTTTCCGCAGGCTTTCAAGATATCGCTGCCCCCCCTGGTCAGCAACTTCGTGGCGCTGCTCAAGGACTCCTCGCTGGCTTACGCCATTGGCGTGGTGGAACTCACCAATGTGGGCAACCGCATCCAGTCCGCAACCTTCCAGCCCATTGCCACATTGACCACCGTGGCCCTGACCTACCTGTTGCTGACCACCCTGGTGACCCAGCTTTCCAACGCCATCGAATACCGCTTTGATGTCGAAGGACGCATCCAATGAGCGCCCCGACGCCTTACATCGTGGCAGAGAATGTCTGCAAGTCCTTTGGCACGAACCAGGTGCTCAAGGACGTTTCCACGCACTTCAACACGGGCGAGGTGACCGTCATCATTGGCGCGTCAGGCTCGGGAAAGAGCACCTTGCTGCGCGCCATCAACCGGCTGGAGCCCCACGACAGCGGCACCATCCGCATCGGCGGTGTGCCCGTCACGGACGATCCCCGCACCCTGCAGCAGCAGCGCTGCGAAGTGGGCATGGTGTTCCAGCAGTTCAACCTGTTTGGTCACATGAGCGCGCTCGACAACGTCGCACTGGCCCCACGGCGCCTGCGCCATCTCGCCAGGGCCCAGGCCAACGAGCAGGCGATGACCCTGCTGCGCCGCGTTGGCATGCAGGACCACGCACAAAAATACCCATGGCAGTTGTCCGGGGGGCAGCAGCAGCGCGTGGCCATCGCCCGTGCCCTGGCCATGGCGCCGAAGGTGATGCTCTTCGACGAGCCCACCTCGGCGCTCGACCCCGAGATGGTGCAGGAAGTGCTCGACGTGATGCGCGAACTGGCGCGGGGTGGCATGACCATGATCGTGGTGACCCACGAAATGGGTTTTGCACGCGAGGTGGCGGACCGTGTGCTGTTTTTCGACAAGGGGCGCATTGCGCACGATGCGCCTCCCGCCGAGTTTTTCAACAATCCCGGAAATGACCGCATCCGCGCCTTCATTGGCCGGATGGGCGCCTGAATATCCCCCTCCAGGCGCGGATGACCGCAAGGCACCCCGGCACGGGGGCTACGGCACGGGTCTCGGGTCGTCTCCCGCTCTTTTGCTCTCAGCGCTCTGGCCGGACCAGTGCACCTGCTGAGGACTTGTCCCTTTTTTTATGCGATCTGAACGTTTTGGCCTCATCGCCCTGCTGGTTGTGACCGCCGTGTGGGGAACCACCTTCCCCGCCATGAAGCTTCTGTCGGCGCACCTCGATGCCCTGCAGATCATCTGGTTGCGTTTTGCCCTGGCCCTTTTGGTGCTGGCACCGCTGTGGGTGGGCATGCGGCCCCAGGAACGCCTGTGGGGTTGCGCACTGGGGCTGCTGTTGTTCCTGGCGTTCTGGCTCCAGATCGAGGGCCTGGCACGCACCAGCAGCAATCGCAATGCGTTTGTTACCGGGCTCAATGTACTCGTGGTGCCCTTGATCGCCATGGCGGCCCTGGGGCGCCGATATGGCTGGCGCCTGTGGGCGGCCTGCGCCATGGCGTTCGCCGGCATGGCATTGATGTTCCATGAGAACGAGCCCTGGAATCTTGGCGATTCGCTCACGCTGGCCAGCACGGTGTTCTATGCCATCTATATCCTGGTGCTGGAAGAATGCGCACGCCGCACCTCGGCGCACCCGCTGCGCGCCACGCGCATGGCCGCGGCACAGGCAACCGTGATGTGCGCGGCCGCCACGGTGCTTTTGCTGGCGCGCGATGGCAGCATGGACTGGTTGCAATCGCTTGGCAGCCTGCAGATACCGAGCTGGCTGGCGCTCGTGTACCTGGGCTTTCTGGCCAGCGTGGTCGTGGTGACGCTGCAGGCCTGGGGCCAGCAGCGCGTGGATGCCATGCGCAGTGCCATCGTGTTCGGCCTGGAGCCGGTTTTTGCCGCATTGACCGCCTGGGCGCTGCTGGGCGAGCGCCTGGGATGGCACGGGCTGGGCGGAGCGGCGTTGATTGTGGCCGCTCTGGTTTTCAGCCAGATCCAGCCACCCAAGCGGACTGCGACAACCCCGGCCGCATGAAGCCAGTGGCGCAGCAGTTTCCATCAAATCAGGCCTGAGTGCTTATGCTGCAAGCGCCAATAGCTATTATTTTTAATGATTCTATGGCGCCAGCAGCGGAATATCGGCAGGGGCACGCGGCTTGCCGATGGGAGCCGAGGCCTGCCCCTTCTGCACGGCGGCAATGTCTGCCTCGCTCGGATATTCCCCCGCCAACCAGTAGTCGAACACCCTGCGCGCAATGGGCGCGGCGTGCGCGGCGCCAAAGCCGGCATTTTCGACGATCAGTGCCAACGCAATCGTCGGGGCTTCTGCGGGCGCGAACGCCGTGAAGAGGGAGTGGTCGCGCTGGTGTTCCTCCAGCGCCTTGGCGTTGTAGCGCACGTTCTGCCCCAGACTGACCGCCTGGGCCGTGCCGGTCTTGCCCCCCGAGGTGTAAGGCGCCCCCGCGAACACGCGCGTGCCCGTGCCACCCTTGTTCACGGCCACCATCGCATTGCGCACGATGTCCACGTTCTTGGGCAGATACCCGAGGTTTTCGCCCGGCGGCTGGACGATCTCGGTCACCACCCCCGTGACGGAATGCTTCACGGCCTTGCCCATGTGCGGGCGATAGCGGATTCCCCCGTTGGCCAGGGTGGCCTGGGCCAGCGCCAGCTGCAGCATGGTGAAGTTGTTGTAGCCCTGACCGATGCCCAGCGACACGGTTTCGCCCGGGAACCAGCGCTTCATATCCGCGCGCTTGTAGGCATTGCGCTTCCACTCGGTACTGGGCAACGTACCGCGCACCTCGCCATTGAGGTCAATGCCGGTGGACTGGCCAAAGCTCAGCGGCTTCATGAAATCGTGAATGGCATCGACGCCCATCTCCACGGCCAGCGAGTAAAAGTAGGTATTGCTCGACAACTGGATGGCCCGGTGCATGTCCACGCCGCCCAGCCCTCCGTCGTGGCTGCGAAAGGTGTGGCCGCCAAAAGTGTAGGAGCCCGGATCGTTCACCACCAGACTGGGCGAACGCTTGCCCAGCTGCAGCGCGGCCAACGCCATGAAGGGCTTGTAGGTCGAGCCGGGAGGGTAGGTGCCGCGCAGGGCGCGGTTCAACAAGGGTTTGTCGATGGACTCGTTGAGCGCGGCCCAGTTTTCCACATCGATGCCCTCGACAAACAGGTTGGGGTCGAACGTGGGCTTGCTCACCAGTGCCAGGATCTCGCCGTTGCGGGGGTCGATGGCCACCAGTGCGCCGCGGCGGGAGCCGTACAGCTCTTCAATGAGCTTTTGCAGCTTGATGTCGATCGACAGCATCACGCTGTCGCCGGGCGTGGCCGCGCGACTCGACAGTTTGCGCACGGCCCGGCCGCCCGCCGATGTCTCCATCTGCTCCACGCCCGTGGCGCCGTGCAATGCCGCTTCGTAACTCTGCTCAATGCCCAGCTTGCCGATGTACTCGGTGCCGCGGTAGTTGGCCTCGTCGTCAGAGTCCTGTATCCGGGCTTTCTCCGCCTGGTTGATGCGGCCGATGTAGCCAATCGCGTGGCTTGCAACTTCGCCCAGGGGATAGTTGCGAAAGAGCCGCGCCTTGATGTCCACACCGGGGAACCGGTAGCGCTGCGCCGTAAAGCGGGCCACCTCCTCGTCCGTCAGGCGGGTGCGGATGGGCAGCGATTCGAAATTGCGCGACTCTTCCATCAATCGCTTGAAGCGGCGGCGATCCCGGGTCTGAATCTCCACCACCTTCGACAGCCCATCAATGGTTTCATCCAGCGCCTCCGCCCGCGAGGGCGTGATTTCGAGGGTGTACGCCGCATAGTTGGTCGCCAGCACCACGCCATTGCGGTCCAGGATGAGGCCGCGGTTGGGAACGATGGGGATGATCGCGGTGCGGTTGCTCTCTGCCTGCGCCGCGAGGTCTTCATGCCGCACCACCTGCAGAAACAGCAACCGGGCCACGATCAGGCAGAACGCCAGAAAAACCACAGCGCCAATCACAAACACGCGCGTGCGAAACCGCGATGCATCGGCCTCGACGTTGCGCAGCTCCGTCATGGCATCCGCCCTTCGGCCGCGGTCGCACTGCGCTCGCGCCCAATGGCATGCAGCGCCTGGGCATTTGCATTCAAATTGGCCCACTGCGCCATGCTCAAAGTGGTGTCAGGATGTCTCACAGGGGCCGGTTCTCATCGCGATCCGGCGGACGGCGCTGCGGTGCCAGCAGCACCCAGCTGGCCAAAGGCCAGAGAAAAGCCTCCAGCACGGGCGCGAGCAGCCCCCAGAAACCGGGAAAGATTCCGCCGCCCACCATACGCAGCAACAACTCCACCGCGTGGGCCAGTACGAACAAGGGGAACACCTGCAGCGCCTGGGATGGAACGCTGAACCACAGCAGACGGCGGTGCATTGCCATCGCGCCAAACGACAGCACCGTGTAGGCCAGGGCATGCTGGCCCAGCCAGGACGATTGGTGGACATCCATGCACAGGCCCAGCGCGAATGCGATGCCCATGCCGATGCGCTGGGGCTGGTGCACCACCCAAAATGCCAGCAGCAGCAACAGGATGTCGGGAGTCCAGACCACCCGTCCGAGCGGCAAAAAGTTGATCGCCAAGCCCACCAGCAGGCTGGCGACAATGAAAACGGGATTGACTGGCAGCAGCAATGGCTGCCCGCGCGGCATGATCATGGCGCGAGCCCTTCCGGCGTCACATACCTGCATCCCGTCACTTGCGCCCCCCCTTCTTGCCAGGAAGCACCGCAGCGGGTTCAGGCCGCTCTGGCATCGGCTCTGCCCCCGGCTTGAGCAGCATCACATGGCGCGCCCCCTGCACCCCCGCGATGGGGGTGCAATAAATGCGGGCAAAGGCAGAGTCGGCCCGCCGTTCCACACGCACCACCTTGGCAACGGGCAAACCCGGCGGATAAAGCCCATCGACACCGCTGGTCGTGAGCAGATCACCCTCGAGGATGTCGGCGTTCGCCGGCATGAACCGCAGCTCCATGCCCCCGGCATGGCCCGCCACCGGGTCGCCATAGGCGACGCCCCGCGCACCGGTGCGGATATTCAATACCGGAATGGCCTGATCGCGGTCAATCAGCAAGGTGACCTCGCTCACGAACGGATGCACCCGCGTGACCTGGCCCAGGACCCCCTTCTCGTCGAGCACTGGCGCCCCCAGTTCCACCCCTGCCGCCCGGCCCTGGTCCACCACCACCCGCCGGGTGTAGGGATCTGCGGTGTCGTAGAGCACCTGCGCCGCCTGGGCCGGGGTTTCCAGCCGGGTCCGGAGGTTCAGCAACTGACGCAACCGCGCGTTTTCCTGCATCAACTGCTCCGCCTGGATGGAGCGCTGCGACATCAGTACCAATTGCTGGCGCGCCACGTCGGCGTCGTCTTGCGCCGTTTTCAGGGACTGGAAGTAGCCACTGCCCTGCGCGATGAACTCGACCGGCTGCAGCATCAACCACTGCACCGGGTAAAGAACGGTGGCCACCGCCTGGCGCAACGCGCCGGTGAGTTGAAAGCGCACATCGGCCACCATCAAAAACAGCGCCAACGCGCTGTAGAGGGCCAGCTTGGAAAGGGCCGACGGCCCTTGCTTGAAAAATGGCGGCGCGCTGCGCTCAAGGGTTCCGAGCGACATGGCACATCGTTGTTGTCAGGCGGGGCCGCACGACCACCGAGCCACGAATGCGTGCCCACAAGGCCTTGGTGCGAACGCAGTCAGTCATGCAATGGAGAACAGGGTGCGACCTGTGCAGGCACAGGTGTTCCGTCTTACTCGCTGGTAAAAATGCTGCCCAGGCGGTCCATGCGCTCCAGCGCAATGCCGCAGCCTCGCACCACGCAGGTCAGCGGGTCTTCGGCCACCAGCACGGGCAGACCCGTTTCCTCGGCCAGCAATCGGTCGAGGTCGCGCAGCAACGCGCCGCCGCCGGTGAGCATCATGCCGCGATCGGCAATGTCCGCACCCAATTCGGGCGGCGTCTGCTCCAGCGCATTCTTGACGGCTGAAACGATCTGGTTGAGCGGCTCGGTCAACGCCTCCAGCACCTCGTTGCTGGAAATGGTGAAGCTGCGCGGCACGCCTTCGCTGAGGTTGCGGCCCTTGACCTCCATCTCGCGCACCTCGGAGCCAGGGAAGGCCGAGCCGATGTTCTTCTTGATGGCCTCGGCCGTGGGCTCGCCAATCAGCATGCCGTAGTTGCGGCGGATGTAGCTGATGATGGCTTCGTCGAACTTGTCGCCACCCACGCGCACGCTGCCCTTGTAGACCATGCCACCGAGCGAGATCACGCCGACCTCGGTGGTGCCACCGCCGATGTCGACCACCATGGAGCCGCTGGCTTCGGAAACGGGCAAACCGGCGCCGATGCCGGCGGCCATGGGCTCTTCGATCAGATAGACCGCCGTGGCGCCTGCGGCTTCGGCCGCGTCCTTGATGGCGCGGCGCTCGACCTGGGTGGAGCCGCAGGGCACGCAGATGATGATGCGCGGACTGGGAGTGAACAGCGTGCGCGGGTGCACCATCTTGATGAACTGCTTGATCATCTGCTCGGTGATCACGAAGTCGGCAATCACGCCGTCTTTCATGGGCCGGATGGCTTCGATGTTGCCCGGCACCTTGCCCAGCATGGCCTTGGCCTCACGGCCGACGGCCTGGATGACTTTCTTGCCATGGGGGCCGCCCTCGTGGCGGATGGCGACGACAGAGGGCTCATCAAGCACAATGCCTTTGTCGCGGGCGAATATCAGGGTATTGGCGGTGCCAAGATCAATGGCGAGGTCGGTGGAGAAATACCGACGAAAAGCTCCGAACATTCAAAAATCCTCTCAGGCACGGCATGCACGTCGGCCTGCCGTCGCCGGGTTTACGGGTCAAATATCGCTTTTTTCGCACAATGACCGGCAGGTAGGAGGGTATTGCGGCAAAGCCGGGATAATACCCCATCCCCTGTGAATAACTCCGTTCGGGTTGGCCCGCTTCACAGGTTTACATCTGGTTTCCCACGAATTTTCCTTTATGGCACTGACACCCCAGGACATCGGCCGCATTGCCAACTTGGCACGGCTTGAGCTGACCCCTTCCGAAAGTGAGCGCATGCTGACCCAGCTCAATGGCTTTTTTGACATCGTGGAAAAAATGCGGGCGGTGGACACCTCGGGCCTCACGCCCCTGGCGCACCCCGTCGCGTCCATCCAGGACGTGGTCCTGCGGCTGCGGGAAGACATCGCCAGCGAGCCCAACCAGCGCGAAGCCAACCAGCGAAGTGCGCCAGCGGTCGAACGCGGCCTGTTCCTCGTTCCCAAAGTGATTGAGTGAGAACCGTATGAGCCCCGCCTCCACCACCGCCTTGCACGAGCTGAGCCTGAGCGATCTGGCCCGCCAGTTGCGTGATCGTGAAGTTTCAGCTGTTGAAACGGCCCAGCATTTCCTGGCCCGCGCCAAGGCCCACACCGCCCTGGGCGCCTACGTGGCCCTGAACGAAGACGCCACCCTGGCCCAGGCCAAGGCGGCTGACGCGCGCATTGCCGCTGGCACCGCCGGCGCGCTGGAAGGCGTGCCCATTGCCCACAAGGACATCTTCGTCACGCGCGACTTCCCCAGCACTGCGGGCTCCAAAATGCTGGCGGGTTACCAGTCGCCATTCGACGCCACCGTGGTCACCAAGCTGGCCGTCGCGGGCGCGGTCACGCTGGGCAAGCTCAACTGCGACGAGTTCGCCATGGGCTCGGCCAACGAGAATTCGGCCGTGGCGCCCGCAGGCTTCGCTGCCCCGGCCCCCGTGCGCAACCCCTGGGACACCACGCGCATTCCCGGCGGCTCGTCGGGCGGCAGCGCCGTGGCCGTGGCCGCGCGCCTGGCCCCGGCCGTGACGGGCACCGACACCGGCGGCTCGATCCGCCAGCCCGCATCGTTCTGCGGCATCACCGGCATCAAGCCCACCTACGGCCGTGCCAGCCGCTACGGCATGATCGCGTTCGCCTCCAGCCTCGACCAGGCTGGCCCCATGGCCCGCAGCGCGGAGGATTGCGCCCTGCTGCTGTCGGCGATGTGTGGCCCCGACCCGGACCGCGACTCGACCTCGCTCGACGTGCCCTGTGAGAACTTCAGCGCCAAGCTGAACGACAGCATTGAAGGCCTGCGCATCGGCGTCCCCGTCGAATTTTTTGGCGAAGGTCTGGCGCCTGACGTGCGCGCTGCCGTGGATGCAGCCCTCAAGGAATACGAAAAGCTCGGCGCCCGGCTCGTGCCCATCAGCCTGCCACGCACCGAGCTGTCCATTCCGGTGTACTACATCATCGCGCCGGCTGAAGCCTCGTCCAACCTTTCGCGCTTTGACGGCGTGAAGTTCGGCCACCGCGCCAAGGACTACACCGACCTGGTGGACATGTACAAGAAGACCCGGGCCGAAGGCTTTGGCGATGAGGTCAAGCGCCGCATCATGATTGGCACCTATGTGCTGAGCCATGGCTACTACGACGCCTACTACCTGCAGGCGCAAAAAATCCGCCGCATGATCGCCGACGACTTCCAGAACGCCTTCAAGGAATGCGATCTGATCGCCGGCCCCGTGGCACCCACCGTGGCCTGGAAGCTCGGCGAGCATGGCAACGACCCGCTGGCCGACTACCTGGCCGACATCTTCACGCTGCCCGCGTCACTGGCCGGCCTGCCCGGCATGAGCGTGCCCGCCGGATTTGGCGAGGGCGGCATGCCCGTGGGGCTGCAGCTGATCGGCAACTACTTTGCGGAAGCGCGCCTCCTCAATGCCGCCCACCGCCTGCAGCAAGCCACCGATTTCCACCTCCGCCAACCCGGAGGTCTGTGACATGACAACCCGCAAATTGATCCACGGCTACGAAGTCGTCATCGGCTTCGAAACCCACACCCAGCTCGCGACCCAGAGCAAAATTTTCAGCCGCGCACCCACCGCATTCGGGGCGGAGCCCAACACCCAGGCCTGCGCGGTGGATCTGGCCCTGCCGGGCACACTGCCCGTGATGAACCGCGAAGCGGTGGCCTGCGCTATCAAATTGGGACTGGCCCTCGGCTCCCACATTGCGCCTGTGAGCATTTTTGCCCGCAAGAACTATTTCTATCCCGATCTGCCCAAGGGCTACCAGATCAGCCAGTTCGAGATTCCGGTCGTGCAGGGCGGCGAGGTGGAGTTCTTCCTGGGCGACGAGAAAAAGACCGTGCGGCTGGTGCGCGCCCACCTGGAAGAAGACGCCGGCAAATCGCTGCACGAGGACTTCATCGGCCAATCGGGCATCGACCTGAACCGCGCCGGCACGCCGCTGCTGGAAATCGTGACCGAACCCGACATGCGCTCGTCCGACGAGGCCGTGGCCTATGCCAAGGAACTGCACAAGATCGTCACCTGGATCGGCATCTGCGACGGCAACATGCAGGAAGGCAGCTTCCGCTGCGATGCCAACGTGTCGGTGCGCAAGCCGGGTGGCCCCTTGGGCACGCGCCGCGAGATCAAGAACCTGAACAGCTTCAAGTTCATGCAGCAGGCCATCGACTACGAGATCCGCTGGCAGATCGAGCAGATCGAAGACGGCCATGCGATCGAGCAAGCCACCGTGCTGTTCGACCCCGACACGGGCGAAACGCGTGCCATGCGCACCAAAGAGGATGCCGCAGACTACCGCTACTTTCCGGACCCGGACCTGCCGCCGCTCCATATTTCAGAGCAATGGGTGCAAGAACAGCGTGCGCTGATGGCCGAATTGCCCCGAACCATGGCCGCGCGTTTTGTGGCGGACTATGGCCTGCCGGAATACGACGCCACCACGCTCACGCAAAGCAAAGCCATGGCGGCGTACTTCGAGGCGGTGGCCAAGGCCTGCGGGGAGCCGAAGCTGGCCAGCAACTGGATCATGGGCGAGGTGTCTCGCCGCCTGAACGCAGGCGAAATCGGCATCGAGCGGGCACCGGTATCTTCCGCGAAGCTGGCGGCACTGATCGCGCGCATCGCCGACGGCACGATTTCCAACAACGCAGCCAGGCAGGTGTTCGACGCGCTGTGGGCCGGTGAATCGACGGACGTGGACGCCGTGATCGAGTCCAAGGGCCTCAGGCAGATGAACGACTCCGGGCTGCTTTCGAAGATCATTGACGAGGTAATCGCCGCCAACGCCGACAACGTGGCCCAGTTCCGCGCAGGCAAGGACAAGGCGTTCAATGCGCTGGTGGGACAGATCATGAAGGCCAGCAAAGGCAAGGCCAATCCACAGCAGGTCAACGATTTGCTGCGCGCACGGCTGGCCGCGTGAAGCGCGCCGGCGCCCTTCACGCCTGCCGGGGCCACTCAGCGCGCCGCGGCAGGCGGTAACGCGTCAGACGCCGCCACGGCGGGCGTCAGTTGTGCGGCCCACAACCGGCGCAGTTGCGCCAGCTCCGCGTCGAACCGCTGGTGGATGCGGCGTTTTTCCAGATCCTGGTTGACGACGAAGCGGCGCTGCTCCGCCATGCCATCGTCGTTTTCAGCGATCTTGCGGCGCAGTGCCATCGGCGCCTTGACGGGGTCCTTCTGATAGAACTCCATTTCCGTCTCCAGGGCCTTGCGCTGCAACTGCAGTTCCACCATGCGTTTTTCGGCAATGGCGGTGATGTCATCGAGCAGCAGGATGGCTGCGGCGCGCTCCACGTCATGGGCCGCTTTATCGGGATAGCGGGCGGTAAGAACGCGCTCGCGGCGCCGCTCTTCCTGCTGGCGAGCGCGCTCGTCCGCGTCCTTGCGGCGCTGCACTTCCAGGGCCGCTCGCTCCTGTTCGGTCAACGAAGGGCCAATCTGGCGGCGCATGGTGCCCGTGGGGCCCAGTTCACGCTGTTCGCGGTCCAGGCATTCGGCGATGGGACGGTCTGCCGTCAGGCGGCGCCCCTGGCGATCGACACAGGTGTAGATGCTGCCGGCGTTGGTCTGCTGCGCCCATGCGCATGGCCCCACCAAGCTGGCAACCACCCCCACTCCCATGATCCACGCCAATTTACTCAACTGGACAACCCTTCGTTGATTCCATACCGCTGGCGATAGGCCAGCACCCGTTCGTGGTGTGCGCTCATCTCCACCCCTCCCGTTTGCGAGAGATACAGCAATAAGTCTGCCAGCGTTGCAATGGCGCACACCTGCATGCCCAGTTGCTGGCGCACATACTGCACGGCGCTGTGCTCGACGTCCTGCCCATTCTCGGTGGCTTTTTCCTGGCGGTCCAGCGCAATGGCCACGGCATGCGGAACTGCGCCGGCCGCGCGGATGATGGCGATGGACTCGCGCGCGGCAGTGCCCGCCGACATCACATCATCAACGATCAGCACCCGCCCCTTGAGCGGCGCCCCCACCAGCGTGCCGCCTTCGCCATGGTCCTTGGCCTCCTTGCGGTTGTAGGCGAAAGGCACGTTGCGCCCCTGGCGCGCCAGTTCCACGGCCACCGTGGCAGCCAGGGGAATGCCCTTGTAGGCCGGCCCAAACACCATGTCGAATTCGATCCCGCTGGCCAGCAAGGCTTTTGCATAGAATTCTGCAAGGCGGCCCAGCTTGTCCCCGTCGTCGAAGAGGCCGGCGTTGAAGAAGTAGGGGCTCAGGCGCCCTGCCTTGGTCTTGAACTCCCCAAAACGCAGCACGCCCGCCTCGACGGCAAACCGTACAAAATCCTGCGCCAGACGGCCCTGCTCGGGAGTTTGCGCGCCAACATTCACCATGGGAATTCCTTGTTCAAGTTAACCAGCCTCAATCTCAACGGCATCCGATCGGCGACCAGCAAGGGCGTGGAGCGCTGGATCGAAGCCACGCGGCCGGATTGTATTTGTGTGCAGGAAGTGAAGGCCCAGGCAGCCGATGTCGCCACGCGGTTCGAACAGCTGGCCGGCATGAACGGGCATTTTCACTTCGCCCAGAAAAAGGGCTATTCGGGCGTGGGCATCTACACGCGCCATGAACCGAGCGACATCATCGCCGGCTATGGTTCGCCCGAGTTCGATGCCGAGGGCCGATATATCGAACTGCGTTTCGACACACCCGCGCGCAAGCTGTCCATCATCAGCGCCTATTTCCCCAGCGGCTCGTCGGGCGAGGAACGCCAACTGGCCAAGTACCGCTTCCTCGATGCCTTCCACCCGCACCTCATGGCCACCAAGGGAGGGCGGGAGTTCATCCTGTGCGGCGACATCAACATTGCGCACCAGCAAATCGACCTGAAGAACTGGCGCAGCAACCAGAAAAACAGCGGCTTCCTGCCCGAGGAGCGCGCCTGGATGACAAAGTTGTTACACACAACTGCCCCCGGCGGCGGACTGGTGGACGTTTACCGTCAGTTACAACCGACAGCCACCGACACGGCCTACACCTGGTGGAGCAACCGCGGCCAGGCCTATGCCAACAACGTGGGGTGGCGCCTGGACTACCACCTGGCGACCCCCGCGCTGGCGGCTCTCGCGCGCACGGAGCACATCTACAAGGACGAGAAATTCTCGGACCACGCGCCCATCACCGTGGATTACGACTTCACGCTCTGACCATCGCCTTCAATACCCTTCCATGCAAATCGATCCCACGCCAGAAACGCTTGCCCCCGCACCGCACCAGTGTTTCACCCCTCCGGACGCGGACGCCATCTGGAAACTGGTCACCACCCCCATCCGGTGGTGGGCAAGGCGCGCCACCTGGGCGAAGCCCTGTTGCAGGCCGGCATCATCAGCGAACACGCGCTGCAAGAAGGCCTGCAGGCCCAAAAAGCCGAGCAGGGAATAGGCATCCGACGCCAGGTGGGACAGATCCTGGTGGACCGCGGCGACGTGACGCAAGACCAGCTGCGGCATGTCATTGGCAGCTGGCTGGGCGAATACATGGTGAACCCCGGCCACCTGACGCCCGATGCGGTTTCGCTGGCGCTGGTTCCCCGTGCGATGGCCGAGCGCGAATCGGTGCTGCCCCTGCTGACCCGCGAGGACGCGCTGGTGCTGCTGATGGCAGACCCCTACGACCACGTGCTGCTCGACGAACTGCGCTTTCTGACCCAGCGGCGGCTGATTCCGCTGCAGGCCGCCCCCGGCACCCTGATGCCAGCCATCGCCAAGGCCTACAGCGTGCACCTGCAGCCCCAGGCGGGCTCGCCGTCCGGGACTACCAGGGCGCATCCCAGCCCCGCGCCCACCTCGCGCGCCACGTCGCAAGAACTGGCCATCAACCTCACCACGACGGCACCCGACAGTGAGGCCGAGCAGGCCGACGTGATCAGCGAGTCCGACAACACCCTGGTGCGCCTGATCAATTCGGTGATTGACGAGGCCATCAACCACCGCGCCTCCGACATCCACATCGAAACCGAGCCCGCCCCCCAGAATGTGCGCGTGCGGCTGCGCATCGACGGCGATCTGACGCCCTACCTGGAGTTGCCGGCGCGCTTTCGGTTTGCCATGGTGGCCCGCATCAAGATCATGGCCAACATGGACATCTCGGAACACCGCAAGCCGCAGGACGGGAAGATCGACTTCTCGCACTTCGGCGGCCCGCCGGTGGAGCTGCGCGTGGTCACCGTGCCCACCTCGCGCGGCCTCGAAGACGTGGTGCTGCGCCTGCTGGCCGGCGCCAAGCCCCTGCCGCTGGAATCGATCGGCCTGAGCCCCGCCAACCTGATGGCCATGCGCCATGTGATGAAGAAGAGCTACGGCCTGGTGCTGGTGTGCGGCCCCACGGGCTGCGGCAAGACCACCACGCTGCATTCGGTGGTGCGCGACATCAACACCGCCGGGCGCAAGATCTGGACGGCCGAAGACCCGATGGAAATCACCCAGAGCGGGTTGCGCCAGGTGCAGGTGAACCCACGCATCGGCTGGACCTTTGCCGCCGCCATGCGCACCTTTTTGCGGGCCGACCCGGACGTCATCATGATCGGAGAGATGCGCGACGAGGAAACCGCGCGCATCGCCATCGAAGCCTCGCTCACGGGGCACCTGGTGCTGTCCACGCTGCACACCAACTCGGCACCCGAAAGCATTGCGCGGCTGCTCGAAATTGGCCTGGACCCATTCAACTTCTCGGACTCGCTGCTGGCCATCCTCGCGCAGCGCCTGGTGCGACGCCTGTGCACGGCCTGCCGCGAACCCCGGGTGGCCGACGAGGACGCCCTGTCAGACCTCGCCTCGCAATACCTTGCCGGCGGCACCAGCAATACGCAAGAGGCGCGTTCTGCGCAGGTGGCGCAATGGCGCCAAAAGCACGGCGACGCCACGGGAAATCTGCGCCTGTGGCGTGCGGTGGGCTGCAAGGAGTGCGAGAACCACGGCTACCACGGGCGGCTGGGCATCCATGAACTGATGCTCAGCGACGACCCCATACGCCAGCACATCCGCCGCCGCGCACCCGCGTCCGACATCCGGCACGCGGCGCTGGCGGCCGGCATGCTCACCCTGCGCCAGGACGGCATCGAGAAAGTGCTGCAAGGCCTGACCGACATACACGAGGTGATCGCCGCGACCAACCTGTGACAGGTTTACTGGCAAATACCGTTGCAGCCCTTATCTGAACTGCGCAATACGCTATTAAATAAATAGCAGCCCAACCGGGCATGCTCGGCGCGCCAACCGCTGCGCGCCGAGCACCTCGCGCCCATCGCCGCGCAGCGGTGGTACGCTGCACACAACCGTTTGAATGCAACGTGTATTGCAGCCATGCTGGCTGTGCGCGACATGACGCAAACACGGGATTCAAGCTGTACCCTGAATCTAAAAACGGCAGTTGACTGCTTGGTTGCCTCCTTGAGTGCCGATGAATTCTCACTTTCCTGCCTTCGATGGCGTTGACCTCGGTGGTGAACACGCCATGCACCCGAATGCACCTCGCTGGCCATGCCATGGGGCGTTGCGCCTCCTTGCCTGGCATGCCCATCACGGCACCTTCGGGCGCATCCAACTGCCGTTTCCAGGCTGAATTTTGCAACTTTGTCGTCCGACAGCCTGCCAGCCCATGCTCCAGTACCTCACCATCCCCGTCACGCCCTTCCAGCAAAACTGCTCCATCGTCTGGTGCGACGCCACCCGCAAGGCCGCCATCATCGACCCCGGCGGCGATCTGGACACGCTGCTGGCCGAAATCCAGCGCCTGGGCCTCACGCTCGAGCAGATCTGGCTCACGCACGCCCACATCGACCACGCCGGCGGCACGGGCGAACTCGCCGCGCGCCTTGCGCTGCCCATCGTCGGACCGCACCCGGGCGACCAGTTCTGGATTGACGGCCTGCCGCAGCAAAGCGCGATGTTCGGGTTTCCGCCCGCGCAGCACTTCACGCCCACACGCTGGCTGCACGATGGCGACCAGGTGCAGATTGGCAACGAAACGCTGAACGTGCGCCACTGCCCCGGGCACACGCCCGGCCATGTGGTGTTCCATGCACCGCAGATCGACCGGGCCTTCGTGGGCGATGTGCTGTTTGCCGGCAGCATTGGCCGCACCGATTTTCCGCAGGGCAACCACCAGCAGCTCATCGACAGCATCACGCAGCGCCTGTGGCCCATGGGCGACCAGACAGTGTTCATTCCAGGCCACGGGCCGGAGAGCACCTTTGGGCGCGAGCGGCGCAGCAACCCGTATGTCGGCAACACCTGAGCCGCCGTGCTGCCGCCGACAGGCTGCCTGATCCAGCGTCAATACTTGACTGCGCTGGTCGGGCCAAGGCCTTGCTTTGTTTTAGGTAACAAAATACAGCAATCCCCGACGCACCGCTCATGCAGCGGCTAAGCGCTCAGCCACCGCGATGTGCCAATGATCGGTGGCGCTCAGCCCCTCGGCACCTGGCCACACCACGTCGCCCAACATGACCACGTCCACCACAGTCCTTCCCCTCACTACCCCGCGCGGCTCCAGCATTGCAGGCAAGGCCTATTGGGGCATGGTGGGCCGCGTTGCGCTGACGGCTGCGACCATCGATGCGGCCTACATCGTGCTGTTTCTGCTGCTGGGCTCGGTGCCGCTGGCGGCCATCAACGTCGTCAGTATCGCGATGTATCTCAGCGCCCATGCGCTCATCCGGCGGCGGCGAAATATGGCCGGGGTGACGCTGATCTGGGTGGAGGTCATCGCCCATTCGGCACTGGGATCGCTCATGATCGGCTGGGAGAGCGGGTTTCACTATTACCTGCTGCTGTTCATCCCCGCCATCGTGATCGCCAATGCCAAGGGATATGCAATACCCATGGTGCTGGGCCTGTTGGTTTACTACCTGGGGCTCAAGACCCTGTGCGAATACCTGGGTCCCCTGGCGCCATTGCCACCGCACCGCGTGGAGATCGTCAACGCGATCCATGTCTGCCTGGTCTTTGGCATGTTCGCGGCGCTGGCCGGTTTCTACCGCCGCACCATCCTCGTGGCCGAAGCCCGTCTGCTCAAGCAGGCCACACTCGACCCCTTGACCGGTCTGAGCAATCGCGGCCACTTCGAGACACTGGTGAACAACGAATTGGCACGCTGCCAGCGCTCAGGCGCGCCCGTCGCGCTGATGCTGTGCGATATCGACCATTTCAAGCAGGTGAACGACCGTTGCGGGCACGCTGCCGGAGACCTGGCTCTTGTGCATGTGGCGCAGATGCTGTCGGCCAACCTGCGCGAGTGCGATGTCTTGGCGCGCTGGGGTGGCGAGGAGTTTCTGGCGCTGATGCCCGACAGCTCGCTGCAAGCCGCCCACGCTGCAGCAGAGCGCATCCGCGCCGCCATCGAGGCGCACCCGCTCACCATCGAGGGAACACGAATTTCCATCACCGTGTCGTTTGGCGTGGCACAGTTGCAGGGCGGCCACGACCTGCAGGACGCCACGGCGCGGGCCGACAAGGCACTGTACGAAAGCAAGCGTGCGGGCCGCAACCGGGTCAGCCTGGGTTAGCCTGCCCTGAAGACGCTGGCGCGGGGGCGCCACGCGAATTTGGCAAAAACCGGCTGGAGCGCTTATTTCACAAGCGCAAACAGCTATCAATAACTGAGCAAATCCTCAACCACCCCGGCGTGCGGCGGCGTACAGCCCCTGCACCTTGGGCACGTTGATTTCGAGCTCGCGGATGCGATCGGGGCCGCTGGGGTGCGTGGACAGGAACGGAAGCCCCCCTTGCGCGGCGCCGTCGGCATGGCCCATCTTGCGCCACAGGCTCACGGCCGCCTCGGGGTTGTAGCCCGCGCGTGCGGCCAGTTCCAGCCCCACCAGATCGGCGTCGGACTCATCGTCCCGGCTGAACTTGAGCGTGATCAGCTGGGTGCCCAGGTTGGCTGCCATGTTGCCCAGATCGCCCAGCCCCAGCAGTTGTGCCCCCAGCGAAAGCCCCAGGCCTGTGGCCCTGCTTTTGGCAATGCGCTCGCGGGCGTGCTCGCGCAGGGCGTGGGCCATCTCGTGGCCCATCACCATGGCGGCTTCGTCGTCGGTCAGCTTGAGCTGCTCCAGGATGCCGGTGTAGAAGGCAATCTTGCCGCCCGGCATGCAAAAGGCATTGATCTGCTTGCTGCCGATCAGGTTGACCTCCCAGCGCCACTGGCGTGCCCGTTCGTTCCACTGGGCGGTGTAGGGAATGAGCCGCCGCGCAATGGCCTGCAGGCGCTGCAGCTGGGGGTGGCCGGGGGGTGCCAGGGCGTTCTGGGCGCGGGCCTGGGCCAGCAACTGGCTGTATTGCTGGGTGGCCGAAGATTCAAGCGTCTCGGCGGGCACCAGCTTGCGCATGCCGGACGCCGAGCCCACATCCACCTGCGCCAGCGCCGGGGCGGCCGCGCCCGCACCCGCGGCCAGCAAAAAGGCGCGGCGGGGCATCCAGGGTGACGAGGGGGCAGCAGTGGGCGGCAACGCCGGGCAGAAAAGGCACATGCGGGAATAATAGACAAAAATCCACGCGCACATGCCAGACCCTATCCCGCACCCCGCCAAGGCCCCGCCCGCCCGCGCCGCCCGCCCGCCCCGCACCCCCTGGCTCCAGACCCTGCGCGTTTACCTCGAACCGGCCAGCCTGCGCATGCTGACGCTGGGCTTCTCGGCGGGCCTGCCGCTGCTGCTGGTGCTGGGCACGCTGAGCTTTCGCCTGCGCGAGGCCGGCATCGACCGCAGCACCATCGGGTATCTGAGCTGGGTGGGGCTGGCCTATGGCTTCAAGTGGCTGTGGGCGCCGCTGGTGGACCGCATGCCGCTGCCGCTGCTCACGCGCTGGCTGGGGCGGCGGCGCAGCTGGCTGCTGCTGTCGCAGGCCCTCATCGTGGCCGGCCTCGTGGGCATGGCGCTGGCCGACCCGCGCCTCACGCTGGGCCCCATCGTGTGGTGCGCGCTGGCGGTGGCCTTTGGCTCGGCCACGCAGGACATTGCGCTGGACGCGTTTCGCATTGAATCGGCCGACGCCAACCACCAGGCAGCGCTGGCCGCCTCGTACCAGACCGGTTACCGCCTGGCCATGATCTGGGCCGGCGCGGGCGTGCTGTGGATTGCGGCGCGCGCCGAAGTCGCCCCCGCTGCAGCGCAGGGGGTGGGCCAGGCGGTGGCCCAGGGCGCGGCGGCTTACCAGAACGGCGCGTGGCAGGCGGCCTATCTGGCCATGGCCGCGTCGATGGCCGTGGGCGTGGTCACGGTGCTGTTCTCGCGCGAGCCGGTGCCCGTGGTGCTGCCGCCCGCCAAGAATGCCGCCGAATGGCTCAAGGGCGCCGTGGTCGATCCGTTCGCCGATTTTCTGGGCCGCTACGGCTGGCAGGCCGCGCAGATTCTGGCGCTGATTGCCGTGTACCGCATCAGCGACGTGGTCATGGGCATCATGGCCAATCCGTTCTATGTGGACATGGGCTTCACCAAGGACGAGGTGGCGGCCGTGACCAAGGTCTATGGCGTCATCATGACGCTGGTGGGCGCTTTTGTGGGCGGCGTGCTGTCGATGCGCCTGGGGGTGATGCGCATCCTGATGCTGGGCGCCGTGCTCAGCGCCGGCAGCAACCTGCTGTTTGCCTGGCTGGCGGGCCACGGGCACGACGTGACGGCGCTCATTGCCGTGGTGTCGGCCGACAACCTGGCCAGCGGCATTGCGTCGGCCGCGTTCATCGCCTATCTGTCGAGCCTGACCAACGTGAATTACTCGGCCACGCAGTACGCGCTGTTCAGCTCGATGATGCTGCTGTTGCCCAAATTTGTGGCGGGCTTTTCGGGCGACTATGTGAACACGTTTGGCTACGCGCAGTTCTTCACGGCCACGTCCTTGCTGGGGCTGCCGGTGCTGGGGCTGGTGTGGCTGGCCTCACGGGTAAAAACACCCGCTAGCGCCCTACCGTAAAGCGCCAATAGCTATTTAAACAATAGCAGTCAAGCACCTGCCAGGTGGCACGGTTTACCGGAACTTTACGGCGGCTTCAACGCTGCGCGACGCCTGGGGGGCACGATGGAGTCCTGCCCGAGACGGCTCCACCGCCCCCACTACACTGCCACGATGAGCTCGCACCTGTTGATGATCGAAGACGACGCCCGCCTCGCACAGATGGTGGGCGAATACCTTGGCCAGTCCGGCCTGCACGTCACGCACCGCGCCGATGGCACGAGCGGTCTGGCGCAGTTGCAAGGCCCTGACGCAGGGCCCTTGCCCGACCTGGTCATCCTGGACCTGATGCTGCCCGACATGGACGGCCTGGATGTCTGCCGGCGCATCCGCGCGTTGCAGGGGCCCGCCGCCCAGGTGCCGGTGCTCATGCTCACCGCCAAGGGCGATCCCATGGACCGCATCATCGGCCTGGAGCTGGGCGCCGACGACTACCTGCCCAAGCCCTTCGAGCCGCGCGAGCTGCTGGCGCGCATCCGCGCCATCCTGCGCCGGCGCACCGACGGTGGCAGCGCTTCGCCGGCCAGCCAGGCGCTGCGTTTTGGCACGCTGGAGATCGACCGCGACGCCCGCACCGTCACCGTGGCCGGCGAGCTGGCGGACCTCACCTCCTACCAGTTCGACCTGCTGGTGGCGCTGGCCGAGCGCGCGGGCCGCGTGCTCACGCGCGACCAGATCATGGAGGCCGTGCGCGGCCGCGAACTGGAGGCGTTTGACCGCTCCATCGACGTGCACATGGGCCGCATCCGCGCCGCTATCGAGGTGGACGCCAAGAACCCGCGCCGCATCCTCACGGTGCGCGGCGTGGGCTATGTATTTGCCAAACAGCAGGATTGATGTGAAACAACCCCCTGTGGCGCTTCGCGCCTTCCCCCTTCTCTCGCATCGCTGCGCGCTGCGGGAAGGGGGACGCCGCCAGCGCTGCGGGGCGGCCCTTGCGCGGCGGCCCTGGCCTGCACCGCGCCAGTTGCATGGGCGGCAGCACCAGGGCGTGGAGGAAGGCGGTGTTTGATATTTTCTCGCGGCGCCTGTACCTGCGCATCTGGCTGGCCGTGGTCGGCGGCATGGCCGTGCTCACCCTGGCCGTGGGCTGGGCCTGGCGCATCGCCGCCGAGCAGAACGCCCAACCCACGGCACCGCCCGCCCGCGAAGTGGTGCTGCGCGACGGTGACGGCCACACGCTGATCGCCGGGCTGGCCACGCGCGTGCCGGGGCCGCCGGGCGAGGGCCTGGAACTGCGCATTGACAGCGCCGACGGCACCACCTACAGCCTGCAGCTGGCCCCGCGCGCCGACCGCGACAATCACCCGGGCCCCAACCGGCGCCCCGAAGCCACCTTCTGGATCCGTCCGCCCTTTGGTTTCCTGTGGATGCTGGGCCTGGTGGGCCTGGCCGTGGCCGTGGGGGTGTTCCCCATCATCCGCCGCCTGCTGCAGCGGCTGGAGACGCTGCAGCGCAGCGTGCAGCGCTTTGGCGAGGGAGATTTGTCGGCGCGCGTTCCCGAACACGGGCAGGACGAGGTGGCCGACCTGGCGCGCCAGTTCAATGCGGCCGCCGCGCGCATTGAAGCCCTGGTCAAGACGCACAAATCGCTGCTGGCCAATGCCTCGCACGAACTGCGCTCGCCGCTCACGCGCATCCGCATGGGCCTGGAACTGATGGGCGGCGACCAGCCCTCGCCCGCGTTCCGCGAAGAAATCCTGCGCAACATCGCCGAGCTGGACCAGCTGGTCGATGAAATCCTGCTGGCCAGCCGCCTGGACGCGCGCGAAGCCGATGTGGGCACCGTGGAGCTGGTGGACCTGATCGGACTGGCCGCCGAGGAATGCGCGCGGGTGGGGGCCGACCTGGATGTCAGCGCCAGCCCCGAGCTGCTGGAGGTGCGCGGCGTGGCCAAGCTGCTGCGCCGCGCGCTGCGCAACCTGCTGGAAAACGCACGCCGCTACAGCCAGGGCGACATCACGGTGGTGGTGCAACGGCGCGACGGCCAGGCCCAGGTGAGCGTGCTCGACCAGGGGCCCGGCGTTCCCCCCGCCTTGCGTGAGCGCATTTTCGAGCCCTTCTACCGCCTGCCCGGCGCCAGCGAGCGTGCCGGGGGCGTGGGCCTGGGACTGGCGCTGGTGCGCTCGATTGCCGAGCGCCACAACGGCACCGTGCGCTGCGAAGACCGGCCCGACGGCGCGGGTGGCGCCTGTTTTGTGCTGCGCCTGCCGGTGCAGGCAGGCGCGGGTGGGTAGGGCATGTCATCCATCAATTCCCCCACCCGCTGGCGGCACATCAAAAAGATGAGCGCATTGCGCTTATCTCGCCTCGCTTTATGGCACTTTTCTTTTTAAAAACAACAAGGGGAAAGCGCTGGCAGCTACGCTTTGTGTAGCGCATCCGCGCCCGGCCACCACCGGCCCGTTGGACGGCCAGCAAAGAGCGCACGACAATGCCTGCATGACGCTGCTCACACATTCCCGGTTTTCCGCCCGCTTCGGCCTGACCACCCCGATCGCGCTCGCACCCATGGCCCTGGCTTCCGGTGGCGCGCTGGCCGCAGCCTGCGCGCGGGCTGGCGCCTTGGGGCTGGTGGGCGGCGGTTACGGCGACCTCGCCTGGACACAACGTGAGTACACACTCGCACTGGAGGCCTCAAAAACCGGACGCATTGGCTGCGGCTTCATCACGTGGAAGCTGGACGAAGACGCCTCGGCGCTGGACTGGGTGCTGGACCGCGCCCCGGAGCACCGCCCCCGCGCCGTGATGCTGTCGTTCGGTGACGCCCGCCGGTATGCCGCACGCATCGCAGCCAGTGGGGCCGCGCTGATCTGCCAGATCCAGCGCATGGAACAGGCTCCCCAGGCGGTGGAGGCCGGCGCCACGGTCATCGTGGCGCAAGGGGCCGAGGCGGGTGGCCACGGCATGAACGCCCTCCATGGCCGCGCCACCATGACCTTCGTGCCCGAACTGGCCGACTGGCTGGCAACGCATGCGCCCGACACCCTGCTGCTGGCCGCCGGTGGCATTGCCGACGGCCGCACCCTGGCCGCGGCGATGGTGCTGGGGGCCGATGGCGCGCTGGTCGGCTCACGCCTGTGGGCCACGGCCGAAAGCCTGGCGCCACAAGGCGCCAAGGAACTGGCCCTGCGCACGGACGGCGACGGCACGGCCCGCAGCCCGGTGTTCGACATCCTGCGCCGCAAGAACTGGCCTGCGCCCTACAACTTTCGCGCCATTCGCAATCCCTTGCACCGCGCATGGGAAGATCGCATCGACGCGCTGCGCAGCGACCCGGCCGCTGCACGGGCTGCGTATGACGCGGCCGTTTTGGCTGGCGACTACACCGCCGCGCACGTCACCGTGGGGGAAGGGGTGGGACTGGTGCGCGACTGCCCCGGCGCGGCGGATGTGGTTCGCAGCATGGGCGAAGGTGCACTGGCTGCGCTCGGCAGTCCCTGGCTTTAGCGCTGGAGTGAGGAAGATGCAGTGCGGCTGATCAGGTAAAGCCGTTCGCTCCAGGCGCTGCATACGAAACTGGCACGACCCAAACAAGGGACACCCAGCAAGGCCCTACGCCGGCCGCGCCAGCACCCAGGCCAGGGATTCGGTCAGTATGGTGCTGGCGTCCAGCCAGATGCCGCCGTAGCGGTTCAGCAGTTCCAGCCGCACCCAGTCCGAGCGCTTGGCCAAGGTCAGCGTGTGCACGTAATTCGGCCCGTCGGGAAGGTACTGCGGCAGCAGGAAATCGCTGAGGTTGCGTGTGCTGTAGCCAGTGTTGAGCCTCGCGCTAGTTGGCCAAGGAGCGCCGTGTCAGCGGCGGCGGGCTGTTCCAATAGGCCCAGATGATGCGCGGCATGCCTTGTGCCCGCGATGGCACGGGCGTGCCGAAGTCATAGATATCCAAGCGCTGGGGGAGCGCCATCTCCAGCTTGCGCACACAGCATTTTTTTGAAGCGGCGCATCCAGCCGGCCAGCCACAGCTCGCCACGCGTCTTGTGTGTGGGTCGGACCACAGGGGCCGGAACAGGTTTCATGATTGTTGGTGGGAATAGGCCCGGCGAAATTTCAGCCAGCGCAGCCACCAGCCGCGAAGCAGATAGGCTCTCGACAGAGCCTCGGGCGACAACGGCGAGGTCGCACAAAAGTCTTCGCGCAATCGCGCCAGGATCTCGTTCATCGGCTGCTGTGCGGTAGCCAGCCGGCGCACAGAGCGCGTGGCACCGATGAAGTTGCGTGCGCACTGGTGCGCCATGGCCATCTGCACGCCGGCATGGGCCTCACAAGGAGTGCCTCGCAGGGCCTGCCGCAGCGGCGACAGGGCAGCGACCTGGTCCTGGACCCTCGGCAGACGGATGGTTGCCAGGCTGCTGGCCGCATGCTGGCGATAGGCAACCCACGGCTCGGGTTCGTAGAAGAAGCTGTCCGCACGCAGGGCCACCAGGGGTACGACGGTCATGTCCTCAAAAAGGCGGCCCACGGGAAAGCGCAGGTCGTCGCCCCATAGCGCGCGGCGCGAAACTTTGGACCAGACATGGAGCTGCCCCATGACCAGCATTCCCGCGAGCAGAGCGCAGCGGTCGTGCGTCAGGTGCCGCGCGAGCCCCTCGAAAGTGCGCCGATGCCGCTCCCCGCGCAAACGGTGTTTGAGGCGCGGATGCTCACGCCAGACCTGGAAGTCACAAAGCACCAAGTCGGGAGCATGCCCCTGCACGATAGCGCGCAGGCGGTCCAGCGCACCGGGCAGCAATTTATCGTCGGCATCCAGAAACCACAGGTACTCGCCACGCGCCACGTCCAGCATGGCATTGCGCGCCGCACTCTGACCCTGGTTGTGCTCGTGGCGCAGTACCCTCAGGCGGCCTGGCCAGCGACCCTGCAGGGCCTGCAGCAGGCGATGGGTTTCGTCAGTGGAGCAGTCATCAAGCACCAGAACTTCCACGCCGGGATCTGCGCGATCCATCACGGAGGCGAGGCACTCCTCCAGATAGGCCTGGGCGTTGTAAGCGGGCACCAAGATACTCAACCAGGGAGTATTGGCAGGCGTCGTCATGGGCGAAGCAGTTCGGTGAACAGGGATTCATAGCGCTCGATCATGCGATCCAGACTGTAGAGGCTCAGCGCATCTTCGCGGCCCGCCTTCGCCCAGCGCTCGGCCATGCCGGGCTGCGTGAGCACGCGTTGCAGGGCGTCGGCCAGCGCCTCAGGGTCCGCATGCGCGACCAGCAAGCCGTTTCGCTCCTGATCGATCAGCTCCTGCACCCCTGGCACGCGGCTGCCCACTGCCACGCAGCCCGCAGCCATGCCCTCAATGAGCGACAGGGGCATGCCCTCGTAATGGGAGGAGAGCACGCAGATCTGGTGGCCCATGAGCAAACCTGGCACATCCTTGCAATGGCCGAGGAATTCCACCTGGCCGTCCAGGCCCAGGGCAGAACAGAGGCGCCGCGCCGCGCGTTGCGCGCCGGCCTTTCCACCGCCTGCCAGTCGCACCGACGGCGTGAGCCCGCGCGCTCGCAGCAGCGCAATCGCCCGCAGCAGGGTAGCGTGGTCCTTCTGGCGTGCGAAGCGCGCTGCCATGACGATGCCGGGCACGCGCAGCGCCCAAGGGTAGGCCGCCGCCGCCTCAAACTGCGCGAGTCTTATGCCGTTAGAGATGGTGATGGTTTTTTCCGGGGGTGTTCCAAGCGCCAGCAATGCCTGTCGCACCCCCTCGGAACAGCCGACGATGGCCCGCGTGCGCTCAGCAAGCCAGCGCATTTGAGCCCTGCGCCAGCGCGTGTAGCGCTCGCGCGAGTTGTGCTCCACGTGCACCAGATGCGGCACACCGGCCAGCAGTCCGGCATAGCGCCCCCACAGGTGCTCGCTGAAGCCGTGCGCCACGAGGATATCTGGCCGGAAGCGGCGGCACAGAGCCATGAGTTGCCAAATCGTCGCTGCGTGGGACCAGCCGGCCACCACCTCCACCGCGAGCCCTTGGGCGCGCAGCGCATCGATGCGTGCGGGGTCGGTGTGGCGCTTGCGGCGCAGCACCAGCAGTGGCTCGAACTGGCCCGAGGCACGGTGAGCACACACCAGATCGACAGCCACCTGTGTGGCGCCGGAGAACCCGCCGGTCACGAAGTGCAGCACGCGAGGCAAGCGCCTGGCCTCGGTGGCGAGAGGTGTTGCGACGCAGTGGGGCACGATCAAGCTGCGCAAGAAGATGCGGCAGGCCTGCGCAAACTGCGTGCACATTCGGCATCCAAACCGCGCAAAGATGCCCAGATCAGCATGACCATGAACAGATAGAACATGATGCCGCTATTGGGGCTCAAGAAGACCACGGTCAGGCCAAAACCCACATAAAGCAGCGGAATACTGACCCCAGCTAAACGCAAGGCTAGCATTTGCGCACGCACGCTGGCCGCCCGGTTTTCATACGCGGCCACACGTGAACGGGTGGGCCAGAACATGCACAGCGGAACCGCATAGAACAGTAGGAGCCAAGCCACGCCGACAACTCCTGCCTTGACGAACATATCCAGCAGTTCATTGTGAGCGTTGTAGTATTCCAAGATGGCAGATTTATACTGCCCCGCAGCCACACGCTTGTCTTTCTCTTCCAAATAGCCACCCATGCCCCAGCCAAGAATAGGGCGCTCCAGCCCCACGTTCCAAGCAAAGCGCCAATGCTCCAGACGCTGCCCTACCGAGTTGTCTGCCTCACGGTGGACGCCGTAGACCAGCACCTCTTTTTCCATGGCATCCCAGCGTTCGCTCAATGCCTTGTGGTTAACAGCACCCAACACACCCAACACCACGACCATCCCCACCAAAATGCGCCAGAGCGCATACCCATGGAAATGCCCCAGCAGGTAAAACCCGACGGGAAGGGCTAGCAGCAACGCTAGCCACCCGCCACGCGACTGCGACAGCACCGAGGCATTGAATGCCATCAGAACTGCCAGCCAGGCCACCGCGGTACGGGCCCGGCCAATCTGTTTGCTCAGCACGAGCGTCTGAAGGGCCAACATGGAGCCCATCAACAACGCAAGATTGCCCCATTGGATCGCACTGCTGGTATGCGAAGAAGGAAAGCCCGTCGCACGGGGAATGCCCAGTCCAAATACCTGCCACAACGCCACACTGCCAGCGCCGATGCTGCCGGCGAGCAGGCCCCAGTACAACGCCCGCGCACGCGGCGGATACGCCGTGGCGAACAGCAGGCATAGAACGGCCAGAACGTACTTGGCGGGGCGGTCGAAACGGCCCCAGCCATCCTGCGGATTAGACAGCACGCCCCACAGTAGTGCCATGCCCATCATGGTGAGCGCCAGCAGGATGGTGCCGCGATCCGGCCGAATGCTGACCCAGCGCGGTAGGGTGACCAGCGCCCCAAATAACAGCAGGAGGGCACCATACGAATAACCGGAAGCGACCGTCAGGGCCAGCGCCGGAACCAGAAAGGCCGCGATCGTCGTAAGTTGCCTCTGCCAGGGCGCCTGGCTCAGAAGGGACTGAAGGTGCATAAAAAATACGTATCTCGTCGGCAAGCTGGCAAAAGTGGGAGAGAGACCGACGCACATTCGACGAATCTCGGGCAGGCGCCATTGTTACAAAACCGACTGCTGTGGTGAATCGTAACCCGGCGCCTGCGGTGCCAGAATGCAACCATCGCGCTTTTGCAAACTTCAGCGCATCTTTACTTCATGACACTCCGCATCCCTGCTTTCGCCTTCCGTTTCGTATATACACTCATGACAGGCATGGCGCCGGACAAGGCCGCGCCCTATGGGACTACGCCCAAGGCGCTTCAATTCTCTGGATCCGAGGGGAACACAGCAAGCGCCGCGGCCCTGAACTCACGCCCCATCCCCGAGCGCATTTGGACCTACTGGAATGCGGAAATTCCCGATACCATGGTCCGCCAGTGCATTGACAACTGGCGCGCGCAGTGCCCAGGATTCGAGGTGCTGGTGCTCAACGGTCGCAATCTCGCTGACCATGTTCCGGCGCACGACCTGCCACCCGCCTTCTCAGACCTGCATCCAACCAAGCAATCGGACTGGGTTCGCCTTTATGTGGTGCGCCACTACGGCGGCTATTGGCTGGATGCCACCATCTTGCTCACCGGCTCACTGCAATGGATGGATGACGCCAAACAAGCCAGCCAAGCGGAGTTCACAGGGTTTTACCTGGAGGGCTACACACGCGACACCGCTTTTCCAGTCATTGAAAGCTGGGCGTTCTGCGCACCTGCGCATTCGCCCTTTGTCACAGCGTGGCAGGAGGAATTCAACCGGGCTCTCATCGAAAAAGGTACAGAGGCTTATCTGGCAGAGATCCGCGCCAGTGAAGACGGCAAGGCCTTGCTCCAGGGTATCCCCGATCCCGCCTACCTGCTGATCCACGTCACAGCGCAAAAAGTACTGCGCAACGCGAACGCTTTTCAGCTGGCCCTATTCAAGGCGGAGGACACGGCCTTTTTCTACCAGAAGGCATTGCACTGGAAGTGGTATCTGCTGTACCCGCGTCTGTGCTTGGTACCCGCCGATGCCCGCCTGGCACCTCTGGTGAAATTGCGCGGAGGAGAAAGGCGGCACTTTTCCCAGCTCTTCCAGGAGCATGGCGGCCCCGCACCTGGCAGCCTTTGGGGACGCGCCTGCAGCGCATTCCGGCCACGCCAATCCATCTGAATCAGCCATTGCCCTGCGGACCGAGCCGGCACACCATCGCCGGCTGCGCCAGCCAGACTCAGTGACCGGCGTGCAAAACCTCGCCCGCCTTCAGCCGGTACACCGTGCCGCAATACGGGCACTTGGCCTCCCCGGTATGCGCCACGTCGAGGTACACCTTGGGATGGCTGTTCCAGAGCTTCATGTCTGCCTTGGGATTGGGGCAGAACACGCCGCCCTGGGCGTTCAGGTCTTTGGCCCGAAGTTCAATAACGGCTTGCGGCATGGTCAGACCTTGGTGAGCCAGTGGGCGTATTGGGGATTGCGGCCATTGACGATGTCAAAGAACGCGCTCTGAATTTTTTCGGTGATGGGACCACGGCTACCCACATAGTCACCTTTGCCAAGCTCGATGCGGTCGAGTTCGCGGATCGGCGTGACTTCTGCGGCCGTGCCGGTGAAGAAGGCTTCGTCGGCGATGTACACCTCGTCGCGCGTGATGCGCTTTTGCACCACTTCCAGGCCCAGGTCCTTGCAGATATGGAACACGGTGTTGCGGGTGATGCCGTTGAGGGCACCGGCCGACAGATCCGGCGTGTAAACCACCCCGTTCTTGACGATGAACACATTCTCGCCCGAACCCTCGGAGACAAAGCCGGCGGCATCCAGCAGCAGCGCCTCATCGTAGCCATCGTCGGTGGCTTCGGTGTTGGCGAGGATGGAGTTGGTGTAGTTGCTCACCGCCTTGGCCTGGCTCATGGTGATGTTGACGTGGTGGCGCGTGTAGCTGCTCGTCTTGACGCGGATGCCGCGCTTCATGCCGTCTTCACCCAGGTAGGCGCCCCAGGCCCAGGCCGCCACCATCAGGTGGATGTCATTGCCCTTGGGCGACACGCCCAGTTTCTTGTCGCCGATCCAGGTCAGCGGGCGCAGATAGCCCGATTCCAGCTTGTTCTCGCGCATCACCGCCCGCTGTGCCTCGTTCACCTGCTCCTGGGTGAACGGGATCTTCATGCGCAGTATCTTGGCGCTGTTGAACAGGCGCTCGGTGTGGTCTTGCAGACGGAAGATAGCGGTGCCACTGGCCGTGTTGTAGGCGCGCACGCCTTCGAAGGCGCCGCAGCCGTAGTGCAGGGTGTGGGTCAGCACATGGATCTTGGCATCGCGCCAGTCGACCATCTGGCCGTCCATCCATATCTTGCCGTCACGATCGGCCATCGAGGGAACTACGGGGCTCATGGGTGTCCTTTGGGTTGCTGGGGTGTCGCAAAACAGCAGATTTTACGGGGCCGCAGACCCCGCATCGCCGCCCGGCGCATCTGCGGGGGCTGCAGGACGCTCCAGCACCCATTTCACCAGCTTGCCGTTATGAAACTCGCATGTCACATGCGAGTGTGTGCCATCGGTCCAGCGGTAGACCTCGGGTTGTTCGTTCTCGGGCGACTGCAGCGCCCCCAGCGAGCGGGTCATGGCAACCACATGCATCAGGCTCACCCCCGCCTGCAGCCTGGCATGGAGCATGACGGCGCTGCCCACATAACCCACCGGCCGATCGGACGCCTTGCGCAGCACATTCATGAGCCGCGTGAAATGCAGCAGGGCCCACATGAGGACGCCCCCGCCGACGGCCGCAACGCCCATCCAGCCATAGGACCGAAAGCCCATCACCACCACAATCACCAGCCCCACGGGCACAAGGATATTTCGAAAATTCATGGCTCCATTGTCTTACGACGCCACCCGCCCAACCCTGTGGGGAGTGCGTATGCACACCTTGGATCCTGTGCTCAGCCCATGGATCGCACCACGTTCATGGCCTCCTCCACCCGCTCCACGGCGTGGATGGTGAGGCCCTCGATCGGTTTCTTGGGGGCATTGGCCTTGGGCACCACCGCCACGCTGAATCCCAGCTTGGCCGCCTCGCGCAGGCGCTCCTGGCCCCGGGGTGCGGGGCGCACCTCCCCTGCCAGCCCGACCTCGCCAAAGGCGATGAACCCCTGCGGCAATGCTTTGCCCCGCAGGCTGGAGGTGATGGCCAGCATCACGGCCAGATCGGCGGCAGGCTCGCTGATGCGCACGCCGCCCACTGCATTCACAAACACATCCTGGTCCATGCAGGCAACGCCCGCATGGCGGTGCAGCACGGCCAGCAGCATGGCCAGGCGATCCTTGTCCAGGCCGACGCTGAGGCGGCGCGGGCTGGGCCCGCCGCTGTCCACCAGGGCCTGGATCTCCACCAGCAAGGGCCTGGTGCCTTCGAGCGTGACCATCACGCAGCTGCCCGGCACCGGCTCACTGTGCTGGCTCAGAAAAATGGCACTGGGGTTGCTGACCCCCTTGAGGCCCTTTTCGGTCATGGCGAACACGCCGATCTCGTTGACGGCGCCAAAGCGGTTCTTGATGGCGCGCACCAGCCGGAACTGGCTGTGCGTGTCGCCTTCGAAATACAGCACCGTGTCCACCATGTGCTCCAGCACGCGGGGCCCGGCCAGCGCGCCCTCCTTGGTCACATGGCCCACCAGCACAATCGCCACACCGGAAGCCTTGGCACAGCGCGTGAGGTGCGCAGCGCACTCGCGCACCTGGGCCACCGAACCGGGTGCCGACGTGAGCTGGTCGGAATACACCGTCTGGATCGAGTCGATCACGGCCACGGCGGGTTGCATCGACTCGATGGTGGCCAGGATTTTTTCGAGCTGGATCTCCGCCAGCACATTCACCTGACTGTGGTCCAGGCCCAGCCGGCGCGAACGCAACGCCACCTGGGCGCCGCTTTCCTCGCCGGTCACATACAGGGTGGGCAGCCCGGCGCGCTGCAGCGCGTCCAGCGCCTGCAGCAGCAGCGTGGACTTGCCGATGCCCGGATCGCCACCGATCAACACCACACCGCCTTCGACGATGCCCCCGCCCAGCACACGGTCCAGTTCGTCGATGCCACTGGGCGTGCGCGCAATGTCGGTGGCTTCAATGGCCGCCAGCGGCATGACCGCCTGCGCCTGCGCGAGGCCCGCGAACTGCGCGCCGCTGTACCGGTTTTTGCCGGGCCCCGCCTCCGCCACCGATTCGATCAGCGTGTTCCAGGCACCGCAGGACGGGCATTTGCCCAGCCATCGCGGGCTGGTGCCACCACATTCGGTGCAGGTGAAAAGGGTTTTGTCTTTGGCCATGGGTGCGGGATCGAGCGAAGCGGCTGGCCACTATAGCGGCCACCAACGCATTGCCCACTTTGGCGGCCTCGCACCCGCAACGAGGCCATGCACCAACACCTGCCGGCCTGACCCCGTACGATGGCGGTCACGGTCCGCAAAAAACCTCACCGCATCCCACGCCCCGGGAAAACAGGTGCGATGCGGACCGGGTACCGAATTGTCTGCCACCTTATTCCCATCACGACCCCACCATGCCCGCACCCACGCTGTACCTTGCCCCCGGCACCTGCGCCCTGGCCGTTCATATTGCCTTGCACGAGGCCCAGGCGGGCCACGAACTGGTTCGCCTCGACTTTGCCGCCCAGCAGCAACACAGCCCCGAATACCTGGCCATCAACCCCAAGGGCCGCGTGCCCGCGCTGGCGACCGAACACGGCGTGTTGACGGAAACCCCGGCCCTGCTGGCGTATGTGGCCCAGCGCTATGCCCAGGCGCAGCTGGCGCCACTGGACCCTTTTGCCTTCGCGCGCATGCAGGAGTTCAACAGCTACCTGGCCTCCACCGTCCATGTGGCCCATGCCCACCGCCCCCGGGCGAGCCGCTGGGCCGATGACGCCCAGGCCATCGAGGCCATGCGGCGCAAGGTGCCGCAGAACATGGCGGAGTGCTTTAACGTGATCGAACACCACTACCTGCAAGGCCCCTGGGTGCTGGGCGCGCAATATTCCGTCTCCGATGCCTACCTGTTCACCGTGTCCGGCTGGCTGCACGGCGATGGTGTGGACGTGGCGCGGTTCCCCAAGGTGGCCGACCACCGGCGCCGCATGGCCGAGCGGCCTGCCGTTCAGCGCGCGCTGGCCTGAACGCGCGCTGCGGCTCACCGCGCCCAGGGCTGGAGACGCCCGCAAAAAAGCCCCGGCACCTTGATAGCACCGGGGCTTTTGGCTTGGCGGGCCTGGTCAGTTGACCTTGAGTGCGCGCCAGTCAATGCGGTTGTCCGCGCGGTGCGGCAGGTCCACCTTCTGCGTGGCGGCCCACGGGATCACCTGGTTGTACAGCGGAATGTGCGAAATGAGCTCGTGGTCCTGCACCAAGGCCTTTTCGATCAGGCTATTGCGCGTGACCGGATCGGTTTCCTTCTTGATGCGCTCGATCAGCGCGTCCTGCTGCGGGTTGCTGAAGCGGCCCAGGTTGAAGTTGCCATCGCCGCCCGCGCCTGGCGAGCGGATCAGCGACTGCAGCGAATAGAACGCATCAAAGGTCGGCACGCCCCAGCCCAGCAGGTAGATGCTTGCCTCGTTGCGCTGGATCATCGGAAAATAGGTGGAAAACGGCAGCGAGCGCAGCTTGGCCTTCACGCCCACCTTGGCCCACTGCGCCGTGATGGCCTGGCACAACTGCTCGTCGTTGATGTAGCGGCCCGCGCTGCAGGCAAAGTCCACCTCGAAGCCGTTGGGGTAGCCCGCATCGGCCAGCAGCTTCTGCGCCGCCTTGGCATCAAAGGGCCAGCGCACATCGGCCTTGGGCGTCCAGCCATTGACCTGGTGGGCAATCAGCGCGCCCGTGGGCTGGGCCAGGCCGCGCAGCACCACGCGCTGGATGGCGGCGATGTCGATCGCCTGGTACAGCGCCTTGCGCACGCGCAAATCCTTGAGCGGGTTCTTGCCCTTGACGTCCGAGCCCGGCAATTCGTCGCGGAACTGGTCCAGCCCCAGAAAGATGGTGCGGTATTCGGCACCTTCCAACACCTTGAGGCCCTGCGTCTGGCGCACCCGCGCCAGGTCCTGCAGGCTCGGGTCGATGATGAAATCGATCTCACCGGACAGCAGCGCCGCCGTGCGCGTGGCGTCGGACTTGATGGGGGTGTAGACCACCTCGGTCACGTTGGTGGCGAACTTGCCCTTGCCCCACCAGTGCGGGTTGGGCTCCAGCACCACGCGTTGGTCGGGCGTCCACGACTTGAGCACGTACGGCCCCGTGCCCAGGGCGTTGCGGTGGGCAAAGGTTTCGTCCTTGTTCTTGATGTCCTTGGGATCGACCGACTTGTTCTTCTCGGCCCAGGCCTTGCTGAGGATGCGCAGCTCGGTCAGCTGGTTCACCAGCACCGGGTTGGGCACATCCGAGAAGATGTCGATGGTGTGGCTGTTGACCTTTTCCACCCGGTCAATGCCCTGGGCATAGACCGCGTAATTCGAGCTTTTCGACTTGGCACGCTCGAGCGAGAACTTGGCATCGTCGGCGGTGAACTCGCTGCCGTCGCTGAACTTCACACCCTTGCGCAAGGTCAGGCGCAACTGCGTGGGGCTCACCAGCTTCCATTCGGTGGCCAGCGCGGGCTCGGGCTTGAAGGTCTTGCTGCTGTATTCGACCAGCGTGTCGTACACGGCGGCGTGCAAGGTGTTGTTCACGCCCACGTTCTGGGCGTGAATGTCCCACGACGATATATCGACAGCGCGTGCCCAGCGGAAGGTCTTGGCCTGCGCGACCAGGGGCAAGGTGGCAGCCAGCGCTGCGGCAAGCAGCAGGGGTTTGAATTGCATGGGCTTGTGCCTCTCAGAGTACAAAGCCCCACTGTGACCGAGGGCGTGCGCCGCCGGAACGATTTTGTTGTTGTATCCATATGCACTGCAGGGTGAGGGCACACCCCCTGCATGTCACCGACGATGTGCACCCGCGGGTGCACCGTGCAGGCCCTACTTGCGCCCCAGCGCCAGCCGAATGCGTTCAAGCGCCGGCGAAGGCGGGACCACGGTGCGGTCGAACGGGTGCGCGGTGGCGCCGACGGCCTTGAGGATGCGTTGCACGTAGGCGCGCGTCTCCAGGTAGGGCGGCACGCCGCGGTAGCGCTCGACCTTGCCCTCCCCGGCGTTGTAGGCGGCAGCCACCAGCGCCAGGTCGCCCTCGAAGTAGGCCAGCAGCCAGCGCAGATAGGTCAGGCCACCGCGGACGTTCTGCGCCGGGTCATACGGGTTCTTGACGTTGAAGCGCTCGCTCGTCTCGGGAATCAGCTGCATCAGGCCCTGCGCGTTCTTGGGCGACAGCGCCTGGGTGTTGAAGTTCGATTCGGCGGCAATGATGGCCAGCGCCAGCTGCGGCTCGACCTGGTACTGCGGCGCCATCTTGAGCACCAGCTCCACGATCTTGCGCGGGGCGGTCAACTGGTAGTCGACGCCCGGCTGGGCCGCCACAACCAGCGCGGGCGGCGGGGGGCGCAGGCACTCGGGCACCTCGTCGGTGGCGCCGCCGACGACCTGCAACATGCGCGCGGCCACGCCCAGCCCCTGCTCGGCGGCGGCCTGGAAGAAGAAGGCTGCCGCGGCATCGTCGCGCGCCACACCGCGCCCATGGGCATACATCCATCCGAGGTTGTACTGGGCCTGCATGTCACCGAGCCGCGCGCTGGCGCAATACAGGGCTGCGGCCCGCAGCGGGTCGCGTGCCACGCCCTCGCCATGCTCGTAGGCAATGGCCTCCTGGCGCAGGCGGGCCGCCCGGATGCTGTCGGTTTCTTCGCCCTGCGCCCGCGCCGCGCCCGCGCCCAAGGCACAAAACAACGCCACCGACAGCGGCGCAAGGATCGACAGGCTGGCAGGCATGCTTTTCAGTATGCGCGTCTTTGCACCGTCCGTCACGTCCTGTGCCGTCTGCAGCGGCCACTGGGTACAGGCACCCCGCTTTGGCGGGCCACATCGCACTCCGGGCTGGCGGCGATGCGTACGACGGACGATGGCGGGCTGCGCTGTCGGAAGGTCAGGCAACCCCGTCCACCGCCACGGGCACGCGCGGCGCCAGCGCGCACATCAGCTCATAGCCCACGGTGCCCGCGGCCTGCGCCACCTCGTCGATGGGCAGCACGGCGCCGCTGCGGGCGCGCCCCCACAACGTGACTTCGCTGCCAAAACCGGCGTCCACGCCGGCCGCGATGACCGGATTCAGGTCCACGGTCACCATGTCCATGCTGACACGCCCCACCAGGCGCGTGCGCACGCCGTTCACCAGCACCGGGGTGCCGGTGTCGCAATGGCGCGGGTAGCCGTCGGCATAGCCACAGGCGGCCACGCCGATGGTGAGCGGCCCCTCGGCCGTGAAGCGCGAGCCATAACCCACGGTGTCGCCCGCCTGCAACTGCTGCGTGCCGATGATGCGGCTGGCGAGCGTCATGGTGGGCTGCACGTCCCAGTGGCCGGCGCTGTGGACCGGAAAATCGGGCGCGCTGCCGTACAGCACGATGCCCGCGCGCACCCAGTCGCCCCGCACCTGGGCATCGCTGGCGAAGCGCAGCGTGGCGGCGCTGTTGCAGACGCTGCGCTCGCCGGGCAAATCTTGCGTGGCCGCGTTGAAGGCCGCCATCTGGTGCGCAACGCCCCGCGGGCCGTCGGCATCGCTGAAATGGGTCATGAACGAGATTTCGTCCACCTGCGGCAGCGCGTTCAGGCGCGCCCAGGCGCTGCGGTAGCGCTGCGGCGTGAAACCGAGGCGGTTCATGCCCGAGTTCAGCTTGAGGAACACGCGGTGCGGCACCTGCGTCTTGTGGGCGGCCAGCATGTCGATCTGCTCGTCGCAGTGCACGGCATGCCACAGCGAGAGGCGCGAGCACAGCTCCAGGTCGCGCGGCTCGAACACGCCCTCCAGCAGCAGGATGGGGCCGCGCCAGCCCAGGTGGCGCACGCGCTCGGCCTCGGCCAGGTCGAGCAGCGCAAAACCATCGGCGGCGCGCAGGCCTTCAAAGGCCCGTTCGATGCCGTGCCCATAGGCATTGGCCTTGACCACGGCCCAGGTTTTGGCATCGGGCACGGCCTGGCGCACGCGCTCCAGGTTGTGGTGCAGGGCAGAGGTATGGATGGTGGCGTGGATCGGGCGGGGCATGGGAATGGTGGGGGAAACGAGCATGGGATTCTGGCACTGCGGGCCCGTAAGCGCGTGATATAACCGCCTGTCACCTGTACGCGGCCTCCCAATTTAATCGGGCATCAGCCTCACTGATACCCCCTCCAGCCATTCGATGAAGCGCGGTTTCTACACCATCATGTCGGCGCAGTTTTTCAGCTCGCTCGCCGACAACGCACTCTTCGTGGCGGCCGTCGAACTGCTGCGCACCAGCGGTGCCCCCGAATGGCAGCGCGCGGCACTGGTGCCCATGTTTGCCCTGTTCTATGTGGTGCTGGCGCCCTTCGTGGGTGCGTTTGCCGATGCCTTGCCCAAGGGCAAGGTGATGTTTGTCAGCAATGCGATCAAGATCGTGGGCTGCCTGATGATGCTGTTTGGCTCGCACCCGCTGATCGCCTACGCCGTGGTGGGGCTGGGCGCAGCGGCCTATTCGCCCGCCAAGTACGGCATCCTCACCGAGCTGCTGCCGGCTTCGCAACTGGTCAAGGCCAACGGCTGGATCGAGGGGCTGACCATTGCCTCCATCATCCTCGGGGTGCTGCTGGGCGGGCAACTCGTGGGGCAGCATCTGTCGGCGGCGCTGCTGTCCATCGACATTCCCATGATCGATACCGGCGTCGACACCCCCGCAGAGTCGGCCATCGCCGCGCTGATCCTGGTGTATGCCCTGGCCGCCTGGTTCAACACGCGCATCCCCCACACGGGCGTGGAGATGCGCCCGCTGCGCCAGCACCCGCAACGCAGCATCCTGGCCAGCACGCTGGCCCTGTTGCCCGACTTCTGGGCCTGCAACAGCCGCCTGTGGCACGACAAGCTGGGGCAGATTTCGCTGTCCACCACCACCCTGTTCTGGGGCGCGGGGGGCAACCTCAAGTTCATCGTGCTGGCCTGGGCCGGCGTGGCCCTGGGCTACAACACCACGCAGGCGTCGGCCCTGACCGGCGTGGTGGCCATCGGCACCGCCGTGGGCGCCGTGGCCGCATCGATGCGCATGCGCCTGGACATGGCCACCCGCGTGATTCCGCTGGGCATCACGATGGGGCTGCTGCTGATCCTGATGGTGTTCATCGGCAACATCTGGCTGGCCATTCCGTTCCTGATCCTGCTGGGCGGGCTGGGCGGCTTCCTGGTGGTGCCCATGAACGCCCTGCTGCAGCACCGGGGCCACAACCTCATGGGCGCGGGGCGGTCGATTGCCGTGCAGAACTTCAACGAGCAGGCCTGCATCCTGGGCCTGGGCGCTTTCTACAGCCTGTCGCTCAAGCTGGGGTTGTCGGTCTTTGGCGCCATCACCGTGTTTGGCGTGGTGGTGGCCGGCATCATGCTGGTCATCCAGCGCTGGCATGCCAGCAACTGCCGCAACCACAGCGAGGAATTGAGCCACCTGCTGCACATCGCGCGGCAGGATACGCACCACTGAAGCTATTGTTTTAATAGCTGTCAACGCTTACCACATAAGCGCCAGATGCCGATTTGATGCCCAACCTGCTTCCCATACCGGCCCTGTTGCTCAACGCCTTTGTCTGGGGCGTTTCATGGTGGCCGTTCCGGCAGCTGCACGCGGCCGGTCTGCACCCCCTGTGGGCCACGGCGCTGATGTATGCGCTGGCCCTGGCCTGCCTGCTGCTGGCCCGGCCGCAGGCGCTGCGCAGCGCGCTGCAGCACCCTGCCCTGTGGCTGCTGGCGCTGAGCTCGGGCCTCACCAACGTGGCTTTCAACTGGGCCGTGACGGTGGGGGACGTGGTGCGCGTGGTGCTGCTGTTCTATCTCATGCCCGCCTGGTCGGTGCTGCTGGCCTGGAAGGTGCTGGGCGACCGCCCCACGGGTGCGGCGCTGGTGCGGCTGCTGCTGGCGTTTGCAGGTGTTGCGCTGGTGCTGGTGCCCGCCGATGCCGCGTGGGCCAGGCTGGCGTCCCACCTCTCGGGCGCCGATCTGTTGGCCCTGGCGGGCGGTTTCTGTTTTGCCCTCACCAATGTCACGCTGCGGCGCCTGCATGCCGTGCCCGGCGAGGCGCGCATGCTGGCCATGTTTGGCGGCGGCGCCCTGCTGGCGGGTCTCAGTGCGGCGCTGGGGCTGGCGGCGGGGGCCGTGCCCGCCCTGCCCGCTCCGGCACAGGCCTGGGTCCCGCTGGCCCTGGCGCTGGCGCTGGCCTTTCTGCTGGGCAACTACGCACTGCAATATGGTGCCGCCCGGTTGGCGGCGGGCACCACGGCCCTGGTGATGCTGTCAGAGGTGGTGTTTGCCAGCATATCGTCGGCCCTGCTCACCTCGGCCCCGCTGGCGCCGCGCACCCTGCTGGGCGGGGCACTGATCATGCTGGCGGCGCTGCTGGCGGCATTGCCATCCCGGCAACGCCCCAGCATCAGCGCCTGACAACCCTACCCGGCAACGCCCGACGCCAACCGCTACCATGGGCGTTTCGATCCGGTTCACCCCCAAGGAGTTGCCCATGTCCAGCCTGTACGACTTTGAAGCCCAGCCCATGAGCGGGCCCGCCGTGCCATTGCGCCAGTTCGAGGGCAAGGTCCTGCTGATCGTCAACACGGCCAGCGCCTGCGGCTTCACCCCGCAGTTCGGCGGGCTGGAAGAGCTGCACAAGCAGTACGGCGACAAGGGGCTGGTCGTGCTGGGGTTTCCGTGCAACCAGTTCGGCCACCAGGACCCCGGCAGCAACGACGAGATCGCCAGCTTTTGCCAGCTCAACTACGGCGTGAGCTTTCCGATGATGGCCAAGATCGACGTGAACGGCGCCAATGCCTCGCCCCTGTACCAGTGGCTCACCGCCGAAGCCCCTGGCCTGCTGGGCAGCAAGGCCATCAAGTGGAACTTCACGAAATTCCTCGTGGGCAAGGACGGCAGCGTGATCCGCCGCTATGCGCCACAGGATGCGCCGAAAAAGCTGGCAGCGGATATCGAGGCGGCGCTGGCCGCACCCGCCGCATAAAAAGCCGCGATCAGGCCGTGGCGGCGGGCGTGCGCTGGCGGCGCGCACGCTCCAGCATCTGCCCGGTCTGGCGCGGGTCCATGCCGTACATGTCGGCAAAGGCATCCAGCGTCTGGCCGCTGGCTTCAAAGGCGCGCAGCAGGGCTTCGTCCTTGGCATTGCGGGCCGCCCATTCGGCAAAGGCTTCTTGCAAGATGGCATTGGCCGCCTCATCGCGGCCGGTCACCAGCTCGGTATAGGCCTCGCGCGTGAGGCCCGAGGCCTCGAACGCCTGGATCATGCGCTTGCGCAGCTTGGGCAACACGTCTTCGCCCGCGCGGGCCTTGCGGCGGCGAAACACTTCCAGCAACGCATGGTGCACATGCTCGGGCGCCATGTCTTCGACGGGCTGGCCCGCGAGGTCGTGGCGCTTTTCGCCGGCGGCCACGCTTTGCAGGTAGCGGGTGGAACGGGTGTGGATGCCCAGCGCCACCTTGAGCGCATCGCGTTCAAACAGCGCGGGATGGGCTTCCAGCAGATCCTGAAAGATGCCGCGCTTGAGCGGCAAAAACACTGCGCCAAACAGATGGGGATAAAGCCCCGCCAGCTGCTCCAGCGCCGGGTGGGTGCGCGGGGGCGTGCGCGACGATGCCGGCGGGCCTGCCGGGGCTTGACCCTCGGCACGGGCGCGATCGCGGCCGTTGTTGCGGCCACCGCGCCCACCCCGGGGGGGCCGAGCGCCGCGTGGGGAATCCGTGGCGGTAGCGGCCTCTGCAGTGGCTGCCGGAGCGCTGTCGCCAGTCTCGGGCTGCCGCAAGGCCTGCGGGGCACTGGCAGCGGCCACCGGGTCGGCGGCGGGCGCCGCTGTGGGTTCTTGTTCTGGCACGTTGTCGGTCATGGCGTAGCGGATCGGAGGGCAACAAAACCCTCGATCATGCCAGCCTTGGCAAAAGGGTCCTCCCGACGCGCACCAGACCACCTGCGGGGGACAGGGATGTTGCAGCGCGCTGCGTCAGAAGTCGCCCCGTCATTGCGCCGTGCCAGAACAGGGAATCCGGCATCGAAAGGGTGAACGCACCCCGGACGCATGGTCCACGCATACCGGCCACCGGCAGGGTGGCCGCCGCTATCGGTTGTCACCACCCGCAGGCCCTCGCCGCGATTGCGACTGGTTGCTGCCGCCCACATGCGACTCGCGGTCACTGCGGCTTTTGGGCGTGCGCTGGCCCTGGTTGATCTGGGTGGGGTCCTGCTCGCCTCGCTTGTTGGTGTCGTTCTCGACTTTGCCCGTGTGGGGCGGCTGCTTGTCGCGCGGGTTCTGATGGATCGTCATGAAGATCTCCTGTAGGTGGCACAAGGCCAAAGCTTCCCCGACCACAACGCAGACAGTACAGGAACCGGCGCAGCGTTGCAAACCGAAGCAATCCCCGGGATTGACGCCCAGGGCAACGCTCCATAAAGTGGGTCTTTGCGCTCGCAAAGCCTGATCGCCAGAACGGCCCCCGCCCAAGGTGACCCCATGTTCAAAGACCGCGACGACGCTGCCCATCAGCTGGCCGACCGCCTGAAAGGCTACAGCGCGCAGCACCCCCTGGTATTGGCCATCCCGCGTGGCGCCGTGCCCATCGGCAAGATCGTTGCAGGGCAGATCGGCGGCGATTTCGACGTGGTGCTGGTGCGCAAGCTGCGCGCCCCCTTCGAGCCGGAAGTGGCCATCGGCTCCGTGGCGGAAAGCGGCTGGACCTACATCGCGCCCTACGCGGCCGCGGTGGGCGCCGACCCGGATTACATCGCCGCGGAAAAGCAGAAACAGATGGCGACGATCCACTCGCGCCGAGTGCAATACACCCCGGTCCGCGCACCGATCGACCCGCAGGGGCGCGTGGTCATCGTGGTGGACGATGGTCTGGCCACGGGGGCCACCATGATTTCCGCACTGCACAGCCTGCGCCAGCGCCAACCCGGCAAGCTGGTCTGTGCCATCCCCGTCGCATCCCCCGAGGCCGTGGAGAAAATCCGGCCCATGGCCGACGAGGTGGTGTGCCTGCACGCGCCAGCGAATTTCCAGGCGGTGGGCCAGTTTTACCGCCACTTTCCGCAGGTGGATGACGAGGAAGTGATCGCGCTACTGGCCGCCTGAAACCGGCGCGCTGGGCGCCGGCAGATGCTGCGCGAACCAGCCGGCGGCCAGGCGGGCCACGGCCTCCAGCGTCCCGGGCTCTTCAAAGAGATGGGTGGCATGGGGAACGATGGTCAGCGTCGTGGGCCCCGGCATGTGCGCGGCGGCGCGCCGGTTCAGCGCCAGCACCTCTTCATCGCACGCGCCAACCAGCAGCAAGGTCGGGCATTGCACCCGGGCAAGATCACGGGCGGGGGCCAGATCCGGGCGTCCGCCGCGGGAGACCACGGCCCGTATGCCAACCCCCTGCGCGGCAGCGGCACTCAAGGCCGCCGCCGCGCCGGTGCTCGCGCCGAAATACCCCATGGGCAACAACGCCGTCGCAGGCTGGCGCCGGGCCCAATCGGTCACATCCACTAGGCGCTGGGTCAGAAGCGGGATGTCAAACCGCGTGGCATGGTCGCGGTCTTCCCCGGGCGTGAGCAGATCGACCAGCAGGGTCGCCAGGCCACGCTCCCGCAACACCCGCGCAACAAAGTTGTTGCGCGGGCTATGCCGGCTGCTGCCGCTGCCGTGGGCAAACAGCACCAGACCCTGGCTGTCGGGCGGGCACCCCAGTGCGCCCTCGATATGGCCACTGTCCACGGGGATACGAACCCCTTGTTCCGTCGCAGCTTGCATGGGATTTCACCTTGGCCACCATTGTCTTCGCCTGTCGCACGGCCATGGCCTGAAACGCCCTGATCACCCATCCTGGCAGCGCGGGAAAAGACCGCCAACAGGCTTTCAAGACGCGCAGAGCGCCTCATCCAGCACTTCCACCCAATGCCTCACGGGCGTGGATGTCCCGCTTTGCAGATGCGTGATGCACCCGATGTTGGCCGACAGGATGGCGTCGGGCGCCTGCTCGCCAAAGGCTTCGCCCAGCACACCGAGCTTGCGGTCGCGCAGCTGGCAGGACAGGTCGGGCTGGAGCACTGAATACGTGCCCGCCGAGCCGCAGCACAGGTGGGATTCACTCCGGGCCACGCGCAGCTTGAAGCCGAGCTGGCTGAGGTGCGCCTCCACACCGCCGCGCAGCTGCTGCCCGTGCTGCAGCGTGCAGGGCGGGTGGTAGGCGAACAGCATGTCGGGGCGCTGCACCCGGCCCGCCAGTTGGTGCGCCAGCTCGGGCAGCAGGGCGGGCAGCAGCTCCGACAGGTCGCGCGTGAGGGCGCTGATGCGCGCGGCCTTGGCGGCGTAGTGCGGGTCGTCCTTCAGGATATGGCCATATTCCTTGACGGTGACGCCGCAGCCCGAGGCGTTCATGACGATGGATTCCACACCGCCCGCCTCCACCAGCGGCCACCAGGCATCGATGTTGGCGCGCATCTCGGCCTTGCCGCCCTCCTGGTCGTTGAGGTGGAACTTGACGGCGCCACAACAGCCAGCCTGGGGCGCGATCACGGTCTGGATGCCCGCTGCGTCCAGCACACGGGCGGTGGCGCTGTTGATGTTGGGCATCATGGCCGGCTGCACGCAACCGGCCAGCATGAGCACCTTGCGCGCATGTTCGCGGGTGGGCCAGGCACCGGCCGGCTGCGGCGCGGGCACCTTGGCCTGGAGGACTTTGGGCAGCAGGCCGCGCACCGCCTGGCCCACCTTCATGGCGGGGGCGAACAGGGGCGATGGCAGGCCTTCCTTCAGCACCCAGCGCAGGGCCTTTTCGCCCAGGGGCCGGGGCACCTTTTCATCGACGATCCTGCGGCCGATATCGACCAGGTGGCCATACTGCACGCCGCTGGGGCAGGTGCTTTCGCAGTTGCGGCAGGTCAGGCACCGGTCCAGGTGCATCTGCGTCTTGCGCGTGGGGGCCTCGCCTTCGAGCACCTGCTTGATGAGGTAGATGCGGCCGCGCGGGCCGTCGAGCTCGTCGCCCAGCAGCTGGTAGGTGGGGCAGGTGGCCGTGCAGAAACCGCAGTGCACGCACTTGCGCAGGATGGCTTCGGCCTCCAGGCCGTCAGGTCTGGCGCGGTATTCCGGGGCGAGTTGGGTTTGCATGGGGTGCAGCCTGGACGGGTCGGCAAGAAAGGTTCAGGGGGCGGGTGGCAGCCGGGCTGGCCCGGCCTTGCGCAGGGGATGGCGCAGGCGCGCGCGGTCGGCCCACAGCGGGGGCAGCGACAGGGCCAGCAGCACCAGCGCCAGCGGCACCACAAACACAAAGCCCACATGCTTGAAGCCGGCCGCCCCGGCAATGCCGCCGATGAGAAACATCGCCACCAGACCCGCAAACAGGCGCAACCGGGCCTGGTTGGAGCGCACCTGGTTTTCGAGCGCGGTGCCGGTGCGGTTCCAGTACAGCATCTTGCCCAGCTCGATGCCCAGGTCGGTCACCACGCCCGTCATGTGGGTGGTGCGGATCTGCGAGGACGACATCTTGGTCACCGTGGCGTTCTGCAGCCCCATGATGAAGGACAGCAGCAGCACCGTCATGGGCACGGAAAAAGGCGTGCGCCAGTCGAGCGTGATGGCGCCCACCAGCCCGAACACGAGCATCAGCAGCGCCACCAGCACCAGCGGCAGCGCATAGCTGCTGTGCAATTTGCGCTGAAGCGCCCAGTTCACCATCACCGCCGTGGTGGCCGCCCCGCTGATGAAGGCCAGCAGGGCCCCCACGGCGCTGAGCACCAGCACCATGTTGCCCAGCACGAGGTTGTCGGCCAACATGGAAAGAAAGCCCGTCATGTGCGAGGTGTACAGGTGCACCACCAGAAAACCGCCCGCGTTCACCGCCCCGGCATTGAAGGCCAGCAACAGGCCGAGCACGCGGTTGCTGGTGCCGGTGCGGTGGTGGCCGGTGAGGTGCCGCAGGCGCCGCATGGTCAGACTCCGCCGCAGCAATGGCGCGGCGCAGCGCCACGCTGCGCGTCACCAGGGTGCGGTTCCCCGTGTCGGACGGCAGCGGCAAACACGCGCGCGGCCCTCACCACTGCGGGGCCATGCGGCCGGGATTGAAAATGCCCGCCGGATCGAAGCTGTGCTTGAGGCGTGCATGGATCTGCGCCAAGGCCGGAAATTTCAAGTCAAATTGGCCTGTAGCGCTTGATCCACCTGCGCTATCAGCTATGAATAAAGAAGCACTCCCACCCACCGCCCGGGCCACATCGCGCAGCGCATCGCCGTGTCCAAGCGGCGCCTGCACCCAGCGCAGGGCGCCATGCCATTCGATCAACGCCGGGGCACCCGCGGGCAGCGCCAGCACCGGCGCGGTGGCGGGCAGCGACAGGCGCCACAGCGCCTGCCCGGGCCGGGCCCGGCGGGCGGCGAACCAGGGCAGGGTCTGCTCCCGGCAGGCCAGCCAGTCGGGCGCCACGGTGGCGTTGTCGAGCCGCGTGCCGCCCATGCTGCGGCAGGCCGCATCGACCGCTGCCACGGCACCGCGCAGGCGCACATAGAGCTGGCCCACGCCCGCGTCTTCCACCCAGCAACTGGCGTTGAGCGGCAGCGGCTGGCCGCCCCAGGCATGCAACCTGCGCAGGGCATCGGCCTGGCTGCATTCAAAGCGCAGCGTGGCCTCGGCGGGCGCCACGGGCAGCACCTTAAGGCTGACCTCGGTGAGCAGGCCCAGCGTGCCCCAGGCGCCTGCCATCAGGCGCGAGACATCGTAGCCCGCCACGTTTTTCATGACCTGGCCGCCAAACGTGAGCAGCTCGGCGCGCCCGTTGATCAGCACCACGCCCAGCAGGTAGTCGCGCACCGCGCCCACGCTGGCGCGGGCGGGGCCGCTCAGGCCGGCGGCCACCATGCCACCCACCGTGGCGGCGGGCCCGAAATGGGGCGGCTCGAATGGCAGGCACTGGCCTTTTTCGGCCAGCACGGCCTCCAGCTCGGACAGCGGCGTGCCGGCACGCACCGTGACCACCAGCTCGCTGGGCTCGTAACTCACGATGCCGGTGAGTGGGCGGGTGTCGAGAACCTCGCCGCGCAGCGCAAGGCCATGGAAGTCCTTGGTGCCGCCGCCACGAATGCGCAGCGGGGTTTGCGCGGCGGCGGCGGCGTGGACACGGTCAACAATCTGACGCAGGGCGAATTCCATGGTCTGCATGGTAGCGGCACAGTGCATCGGCATGCCGGGCGGGCCCCATGAATTTTTTGAACAGGACGGTGCAATCCACCGGCGCCCCGGCCAGGGCTGCAATCCACTGCATCGCCCAATAAAAAAGGCCCGCCGGAAGGGCGGGCCAAAACCTTGGGAGACACTCACCGAAATTTCAGGGCGCTGCGGCGCCACCAGACGCCGCAGCGCGGGGCGATCAGCGGTTGTACGCCGTTTCGCCGTGCGAGGTGATATCCAGACCTTCGCGTTCGGCTTCTTCAGCCACCCGCAGGCCCACCAGCAGGTCAGCGATCTTGTAGGCGATGAAGGAGACCACGCCCGACCACACGATGGTGAGCAGCACGCTCTTGACCTGGATCCACAACTGCGCACCCATGGCGAAGGTGTCGGGGGTCAGGCCGCCCGTGCCACCCAGGCTTTGCGAGGCAAACACCGCCGTGAGGATGGCACCGATGATGCCGCCCACGCCGTGCACGCCAAACACATCGAACGCATCGTCGGCACCCAGCATCTTCTTGAGGCCACCCACGCCCCACAGGCAGACCACACCGGCGATCAGGCCCAGCACGATGGAACCCATGGGGCCCACGAAACCGGCGGCCGGCGTGACCGCCACCAGACCGGCCACCGCACCCGAGGCCGCACCCAGCATGGAGGCCTTGCCCTTGTGCAGCGCTTCACCGGCCAGCCAGGACAGCGTGGCAGCGCCCGTGGCCAGGATGGTGTTGATGAAGGCCAGGCCGGCCGCGCCGTTGGCAGCACCGGCCGAGCCGGCGTTGAAGCCGAACCAGCCCACCCACAGCAGCGACGCACCCACCATGGTCAGCGTCAGGCTGTGGGGCGTGAGCGCTTCCTTGCCGAAGCCGATGCGCTTGCCCACCATGTAGGCCCCCACCAGACCGGCGACACCGGCATTGATGTGCACCACGGTGCCGCCAGCGAAGTCGAGCGCGCCATCCTTGGCCAGCAGGCCACCGCCCCACACCATGTGGGCCATGGGGATGTAGCTGAAGGTGAACCACAGCACGGCAAAGATCAGCACGGCAGCGAACTTGATGCGCTCGGCAAACGAACCCACGATCAGCGCCACGGTGATGGCGGCAAAGGTGGACTGGAAGGCCACGAACACGTATTCGGGAATCGTCGGCAGCAGGCCCGACAGCGTGTCTGGCGCGATACCCTTGAGGAAGATCTTGTCAAAGCCGCCAAAGTACTGGCCCTCGCCGACGAACGCCAGACTGTAGCCATAGACGGCCCACAGCACGGTGATCAGCGCAAAGATCACGAACACCTGCACCAGCACCGACAGCATGTTCTTGGAGCGGGCCAGGCCGCCGTAGAACAGGGCCAGGCCCGGAATGACCATCAGGATCACGAGCACGGTGGACGTCAGCATCCACGCGGTGTCGCCAGAGTCGAGCTTGGGCGCTGGTGCAGCGGGTGCGGCTTCTGCAACCGCCGCAGCGGCAGGCGCGGGGGCCGCAGCTGCCGGAGCAGCCACTGGAGCGGCAGGTGCGGCGGCATCGGCCGCCGGGGCGGCGGTGGTGGTTTCGGCCGGGGCAGGCGCCTGGGCCAGGGACAGGGATCCTGCAGACAGCAGGCTCAGTCCCAGAATGAAGGAGGCAAGCAGTTTTTTCATGGCATGTTCTCTTTGTGGGATGCAGCGGGCCTTAGAGGGCTTCCTTGCCGGTTTCGCCGGTGCGTATGCGCACCACCTGCTCCAGATGGGTGACGAAAATCTTGCCGTCACCAATCTTGCCGGTGCGTGCCGCGCCTTCGATGGCTTCGATCACGCGGTCCACCAGTTCATCGGCCACGGCGGCCTCGATCTTGACCTTGGGCAGGAAGTCGACCACATATTCCGCGCCGCGGTACAACTCCGTATGGCCCTTTTGGCGCCCGAAGCCCTTGACCTCGGTCACCGTGATGCCTTGCACCCCGATGTCGGACAAGGCTTCGCGCACTTCGTCGAGCTTGAACGGTTTGATGATGGCTGTCACCATTTTCATTTTGAGTTCCTCCGATAGACGGCACCGCAGGGGTGCCTGCCGTTGATTACAGGGTTTTGGTGTGCGTGGCGATCACGCGGGCTTGGTTGACGGGACCGAAATAGTCATTCTTGTTGGCGCCCACCACGACGGCACCCAGTGTGAGGCCATCATCCAATTTGTAGCCACCGTAGACGTCGGATTCCGGCGAGCTGAGCACTGGCCAGCAATGGCAGGGCTGCAGCAACGGCAACGCTCAGAAGCTTGATGGATGCGCGGTTCATGGTTCCTCCGGTTGGACAAAGAATAGGGACAATCGTGTTAAGCACGGTCCGTGCCATGTTGTGAACCCCCATGGCGACAAGCCCCGTACCCACTGTGGGCATTCGCCCTTACATTGGCAGTGACGCCGCGCCGTGGCACTCCATTGGTGCGCTGCGCCGTGAGCAGGCGACAATCAACCACACACCGCACCCATCTGGGGAGAAAACCGTTCATGAGTCTTGCATTGGTGCAAAGTCGCGCGCTTCTGGGGCTGGAAGCGCCCTCCGTCACCGTCGAGGTGCATCTGGCCAACGGGCTGCCCAGTTTCACGCTGGTAGGCCTGGCCGACGTAGAGGTGAAGGAAGCGCGCGAGCGTGTGCGCTCGGCGCTCCAGAACGCGGGACTGGAATTCCCCCACAACAAACGCATCACCGTGAACCTGGCGCCGGCCGATCTGCCCAAGGATTCGGGGCGCTTTGACCTGCCCATTGCCTTGGGGCTGCTGGCCGCCAGCGGACAGATCGACGCCAGCCGACTGGCCGGCCATGAATTCGCCGGGGAGCTGTCCCTGTCCGGGCAATTGCGCCCCGTGCGCGGCGCACTGGCCACCAGCCTGGCGCTGCGCGCCCAGCGCGTGGCGGTGCGGCTGGTGCTGCCGCCCGGCAGTGCGGAAGAAGCCGCCCTGGTGCCCGACGCGCAGGTGGTCCGCGCCCGCCATTTGCTGGATGTCGTGCGGCAATTCCTGCCGGCAGGCGGCCAGGAGTCCATCGACAACGCCAGCGCCCCGGACGACGGCTGGTGCTTGCTCAAGCCCGCGCCGCTGGCCACGCAGGCGGCCTATGCCGACCTCTCGGACGTCAAGGGCCAGGCCGCTGCCAAGCGCGCGCTCGAAATCGCGGCCGCCGGCGGGCACAGCCTTTTGATGATGGGCCCTCCCGGCTCCGGCAAGTCCATGCTGGCCCAGCGCTTTGCCGGGCTGCTGCCGGCCATGACGATGGAGGAGGCCCTGGAAAGCGCGGCCGTGGCCAGCCTGGCCGGGCGCTTCACTGCCGGGCAATGGGCGCAGCGGCCCACCAGCCAGCCCCACCACACCGCATCGGCCGTGGCGCTGGTGGGTGGTGGCTCGCCGCCGCAGCCAGGAGAAATATCGCTGGCCCACCACGGTGTGCTCTTTCTGGATGAGTTGCCGGAGTTTCCCCGCGCCGCCCTGGAAGCCCTGCGCGAGCCCCTTGAAACCGGGCGCATCACGATTGCGCGTGCCGCCCGGCGCGCCGAGTTTCCGGCGTGCTTTCAGATGGTGGCCGCCATGAACCCCTGCCCCTGCGGATTTCTGGGGTCTGCGCAGCGTGCCTGCCGTTGCACACCCGACCAGGTGGCGCGCTACCAGGGCAAGCTCAGCGGGCCCCTGCTCGATCGCATCGACCTGCATGTCGAGGTGCCCGCCCTGCCGGCCACCGACCTGCTGGATGCGCCGCCGGGCGAGTCGAGCGCCGCTGTACGCGAACGCGTGGCCCGCGCCCGCCTGGCTGCCATCACCCGCCAGGGCAAGACCAACCAGGCGCTGCATGGCCAGGAAATCGACACCCACACCGCACTGGAGCCCGCCGCCACGCAGTTTCTGCAAACCGCGGCAGCCCGCCTGGGCTGGTCGGCCCGCAGCACGCACCGCACCCTGAAGGTGGCGCGCACCATCGCCGACCTGGCGGGCGCGGCCAGCACCCAGGTGGCCCATGTGGCCGAGGCCGTGCAATACCGGCGCGTGCTGCGCGGCCCTCCCGCATGACGCACCGCGCCCCCGCCACCCCCAAAACCCTCCGCCGCCCCGCGGCTCCACCCTGCAACACAGCTCCCGACAACCCATGAAAAACCTGAAAATCGGCACACGCCTTGGCGGAGGATTTGCCCTCGTCCTCGTCCTGATGGTCCTGATAACCCTCTTTGGCCTGTGGCGCCTGCAGACCGTGGCGCAGGCCACCCACGACATGACCGAGCAGCCCCTGGCCATGGAGCGAATGATGAGCGACTGGTACCGCTACGTCTACAGCGGAGCCCGCCGCACCACCGCCATCGTCAAGAGCACCGACCCCTCGCTGGGCCCCTTCTTTGCCGAGGACGCCGCCATGTCCACGCGCGAATCGGGCAAGCTCCAGGACAAGATCGAGCCCCTGCTCTCAAGCCCGGAAGAAAAGGAGCTGTGGGTCACGATCAAGAAGGCCCGCGCCACCTACCTGTCCTCGCGCGCCCAGGCGGTGAAGGCCAAGGCCGACGGGCAACTGGAGGAAGCCGATCACATCCTGAACCAGATCTACCTGCCCGCAGCCGAAAAATACATGAGTCTGATCCAGCAACTGCTGGACCTGCAGCGCGCCAGCATCGACACCACCGCGAAGGACATCGAGACCGTCTATGCGCAAAGCCGCATGTGGCTGATACTGCTGGCCGCTCTGGCCGTGGTGGCTGGCGGCCTGTGCGCCTGGTGGCTGACGCGCGGGATCATCCGGCCGCTGTCGGAAGCCGTGCGCGTGGCCCGCGCCGTGGCCGACAACGACCTGACCAGCACGGTGCAAGTGCACTCCCGCGACGAGACGGGCCAGCTGATGCAGGCGCTGCAGGACATGAACACCAGCCTGGCCCAGGTGGTGGGCCGCGTGCGCTCGGGCACCGAGGGCATTGCCACCGCATCGAGCCAGATCGACGCGGGCAACCAGGATTTGTCGTCGCGCACCGAGCAGCAGGCCAGCTCGCTGGAAGAAACCGCCGCCTCGATGGAAGAGCTGACCAGCACCGTCAAGCAGAACGCCGACAACGCGCGCCAGGCCAACCAGCTGGCCGCGTCGGCATCGCAGGTGGCCGTGCAGGGCGGCCAGGTGGTGTCGAACGTGGTGGGCACCATGAGCGCCATCAACACCTCGTCGCGCAAGATCGCCGACATCATCGGCGTGATCGACGGCATTGCCTTCCAGACCAACATCCTGGCGTTGAACGCCGCCGTGGAAGCGGCCCGCGCGGGCGAGCAGGGCCGGGGCTTTGCCGTGGTGGCCAGCGAGGTGCGCAGCCTGGCGCAGCGCTCGGCGGCAGCGGCCAAGGACATCAAGACGCTGATCGACGACTCGGTGGGCAAGGTGGGCGAGGGCACGCAGCAGGTGGCCGAAGCCGGCAAGACCATGGATGCCATCGTGGACAGCGTCAAGCGCGTGACGGACATCATGGCCGAGATCGCCGCCGCCAGCCAGGAACAGAGCGCGGGCATCGACCAGGTGCACCAGGCCATCTCGCAGATGGACCAGGTGACCCAGCAGAACGCGGCGCTGGTGGAAGAAGCCGCCGCCGCCACGGGTTCGCTCAAGGCCCAGGCAGCGCAGCTGTCGCAGGCGGTGAGCGTTTTCCGCATCCCGGGGCAACAACCCCAGGCGCGCGCCATCGCCCCGCAGCAGCGCACCGCACCACGCCCCGTCGCCGCGCCCGTGCGCACGAGCCCGCCCCCCGCCCGGACGCTGGCGGCCGGCACGGCCAGCCGCCCGGCAGCGCCCCGCGCCAAAGCCCCGGCAGCCGCCATTGCCTCGTCGCGCAGCGAGGACGACTGGGAATCCTTCTGACCATGGCCTGGCGCGCGCGTCCCGGCGCAAACGCCAGGCCATGTTCCTATATTGATAGCAGCTTGCGCTGATGAATAAAGCGCCAGAGGCACATTTGACCAATAATCAGCAGATCGCAGGCCTACACCCCAAGGTACTGGCGCCGCACGGCCGGGTCGGCCACCAGCGCCGCCATGGTGCTGTGGTGGCGGATCTGGCCCTTTTCCAGCACATAGGCGCGGTCGGCCACCGCCTCGGCAAAGTGCAGGTTCTGCTCGGACAGCAGCACGCTCACGCCCTGTGACTTGAGTTGCCGGATGGTGTGGGCCATCTGCTCGACGATCAGCGGGGCCACGCCTTCGGACGGCTCATCGAGCAGCACCAGCAGCGGCTGGCCCATGAGGGTGCGCGCCACGGTCAGCATCTGCTGCTCGCCGCCACTCATGCGCCCGCCGGGCCGCTGGGGCATTTCACCCAGATTGGGAAACAGCGCAAACAGGCGCTCGGGCGTCCAGTGGGGCGCGGCGCTGCCGTCGGGCCAGTGGCGCGCGCCCTGGCGCCCCACCTCCAGGTTGTCGAGCACGCTCAGGTCGGTGAAGATGCGCCGGTCTTCCGGCACATAGCCGAGCCCCATGCGCGCCACCTGGTAGGGCGCGCTGTGCGCGATGTCGCGCCCCAGAAAGCGCAGCCGCCCGCCCTGGCGCACTTCCCGGCGCACCTCCAGGCCGACGATGGCCTTGAGCGTGGTGGACTTGCCAGCGCCATTGCGCCCCATCAGCGCCACGACCTCGCCGCGCCCCACCTGCAAATCGACGCCAAACAGCACCTGCGCGGCGCCATGCCACGCGGCCAGGCCCTGCACCTCCAGCAGGGGCGCGGGTGAAGCCAGCGGCGGCAAGGAGGGCGATGCCTGGACCGTCACGCCGGGCTCCCAGGTGCTGGCGCCTGGCCGAACATGCTGCCGCTGCCTAGATACACCTGCTGCACCTGGGCGTTGTCGCGAATGGCCTGCGGCGTGCCCTCGGCCAGCAGGCGCCCGCGCGCCAGCACCATCACGCGGTCGGCGTGGGCAAACACCACGTCCATGCTGTGCTCGGTGAACAGCACGCCCATGGCCCGCTCGCGGGCGAGTTGCTGTGTGAGGGCCATGAGCGCCAGCCGCTCCGCCGGCGCCATGCCGGCGGTGGGCTCATCCATCAGCAGCAGCCGGGGCGCGTGGGCCAGCGCCATGGCCAGCTCCACCCGCTTGACGTCGCCATAGGCCAGCGTGCTGCAGGGGCGCGCTGCCTGGGCTGCCATACCCACCTGCGCCAGCAGGGCCAGCGCGTCGGCGCGCCGGTGGTCCTGCGCGCGGGGCCAGAACGAGAACAGGCGCCGGTCCGCCGACAGCAAGGCCATCTGCACGTTCTCCACCACGGTGAGCGAGGCAAAGGTTTCGGCGATCTGGAAGGTGCGCCCCACGCCCTGGCGCCAGATGGCGCGCGGCGGCAGGCCCGCAATGTCCACGCCCGCCAGCCGGATGGTGCCCGCATCGGGCCGCAGCTGGCCGCCCACCATGTTGAAGGTGGTGGACTTGCCCGCGCCGTTGGGGCCGATCAGCGCCAGCATCTCACCCGGCGCCAGCGCGAAATCCACGCCATCGACCGCCTGCACGCCGCCAAAGGCCTTGCGCAGGCCGCTGACCCGCAGCAGCGGGGGCACTGCGCTCATGGCGCGCTCCTGTGGCGGGCCTGCCAGCGCAGGGCCACATGCCGGGCAAAGCCCGCCAGCCCCTGCGGGAACAACAGCACCAGCGCCAGCATGGTGCCGCCCAGCACGGCGCGCCAGTAATCGGTGTTGCGCGCCACGGTATCGTGCAGCCAGGTGAAGGTGATAGCGCCCACCCAGGGGCCCGCCAGCGTCTGCACGCCGCCCAGCAGCACCATCACCAGCCCATCCACCGACTTGCCCACCGAAAGGCCCTCGGGCGAAATGCTGCCCTTGGAAAACACATACAGCGCCCCGGCGAGGCCGGCCAACACGCCCGCCACCACAAACGCCGCCCACTGCAGGCGGCGCCCGTCCATGCCGATCGCATCGGCGCGCACAGGAGAGTCGCGCACCGCGCGCAGCGCATAACCGAATGGCGCCAGCAGCACCCGCCGCAGCAGCAGCACGCCGGCGGCCACCAGGGCCAGGGTCAGCAGGTAATAGGCCTGCTGGCCTGCCAGCCACGGTGCGGGCCACACGCCGGCAATACCGTTGCTGCCGCCGGTGACGGCGTCCCACTGATAGCACAGCGCCCAGGTGATCTGCGCAAATGCCAGCGTGAGCATGGTGAGGTACACCCCCGACAGCCGCACACAAAACCAGCCATACACCAGCGCCGCGACGCCCGCGGCCAGCGGGGCCAGCAGCAGGGCCAGCTCCATGCGCACCCCGGCCGACTGCACCAGCAACGCCGCCGCATAGGCCCCCAGCCCGAAATAGGCGGCGTGGCCAAACGAATGCATGCCTCCCGGCCCCATGAGGAAATGCAGGCTGGAAGCGAAGAGCACCGCCACCAGCAAATCCACCAGCAGCACCGGCGCATAGGGCCAGGCCCCCGCCAGCAGTGGCACCAGCGCCAGCGCGGCGAGGATGGCCCAGCCGAACCATCGCATGCCCCGGCTGGCGGGCCGCAGCGGCGCCTCGGCCACACCGGCCGCGCGCACCGGCGGCTGCGGCCGTCCCAGCAGCCCCCAGGGCCGCCACACCAGCACGACGGCCATGACCAGAAACTCGACCACCAGCGTCATCTTCGACAGCGACAGGCTGACGCCCCCCACCTCCACCAGCCCGGCCCACACGCACACCGCCTTGAGTTCGGCAATCAGCAGCGCCGCGACGAATGCGCCGGGGATCGAGCCCATGCCGCCCACCACCACGACCACGAAGGCGGCGCCGATGGTGTTCAGGTCCATGTCGAGTTGTGCCGGCTCGCGCGGCAGCTGCAACGCGCCCGCCAGGCCCGCCAGCAAGGCGCCCAGCGCAAACACGCCGGTGAACAGCCACGCCTGGTTGACGCCCAGGGCGCCCACCATGCCGCGGTCCTGCGTGGCCGCGCGCACCAGCGTGCCCCAGCGCGTGCGGTGCAGGCCCAGCCAGAGCAGACCCAGCACCAGCGGGCCCACCGCCATCAGGAACAGGTCGTACGTCGGAAACTGGCGGCCCAGAATGTCCACCGCCCCTTCCAGCCCCGGGGCACGCGGACCGAAAAGCTCTTCAGGCCCCCAGGCCCACAGCACGGCATCCTTGATCACCAGCACCAGCGCGAAGGTGGCCAGCAACTGAAAAAGCTCGGGAGCGCGATAAATGCGCCGCAGCAACACCACCTCCACCAGCGCCCCCAGGGCCGCCGTGGCCAGCGGTGCCAGCAGCAGGGCCGGCCAGAAACCGATGGCGGCGCCCAGGTGTTCCACCAGTGAATAGGCCAGGTAGATGCCCAGCATGAAGAACGAACCGTGGGCGAAGTTGACGATGCGCATGACCCCGAAGATCAGCGACAGCCCCGCCGACACCAGAAACAGCGACGAGGCCGAGGCCAGCCCGTTGAGCAACTGGACGAGCAGACCGGAAAAATTCATGCGCAGAGAACCGAACGAGACTGCGGAGCGCGGCCCATGTCAGTCGGCAGCGCGCAGTTTGCGCACCTCGTCGGCAGACGGCTGAAAGCGCGCACCGTCGAGATAGCGGAAGTCCGACATCACCCCCGTGCCGTTTTGCAGGCGCGTGCGGCCCACGAAGGTCCCCATGGTGGACTGGTGGTCTTCCGGGCGGTAGCGGATGGGGCCGAACGGTGACGCCACCTCCAGCCCCTTGAAGGCGGCGATCAGCTTTTCGGTGTCGCTGCCCCCGGCCTTGCGCAGGCCTGCGGCCAGCGACTGGATGGCCGTGTAGCCCACCACCGAACCCAGGCGGGGATGGTCATTGAAGCGCTCCTTGTAGGCCTTCAGAAACGCCTGGTGTTCGGGAGTCTGGATGGCGTACCAGGGATAGCCGGTGACGATCCAGCCCACCGGCGCCTCGCCCTTGAGCGGGTCCAGGTACTCGGGTTCGCCCGTCAGCAGGCTCACCACCTCGCGCCCCCTGAACAGGCCGCGGGTGTTGCCCTCGCGCACCAGCCGCGCCAGATCGGCGGCGAACAGCACATTGAAGATGGCGTCGGGCCGGGCGTCGGCCAGCGCCTGAACCACGCTGCCGGCATCGACCTTGCCCAGGGGCGGCGCCTGCTCGGCCACAAACTCCACGTCGGGCTGCGCGGCCTTGAGCAGCTTCTTGAACGTGGCCGCCGCCGACTGGCCATATTCGTAGTTGGGATAGACGATGGCCCAGCGTTTTTTCTTGAGGGCCGCGGCCTCGGGCACGAGCATGGCCACCTGCATGTAGGTGGAGGCGCGCAGGCGGAAGGTGTAGCGGTTGCCGCTTTCCCAGACGATCTTGTCGGTCAGCGGCTCGGCCGCGAGGAAAAAAACCTTTTTCTGCCTGGCAAAGTCGGTCAGGGCCAGCCCGACATGCGACAGAAAGCTGCCCATGAGCACATCCACCTTCTCGCGCGCCAGCAACTCGTCGGCGGCCCGCACGGCATCGCCCGGGTTGCCGTTGTCGTCGCGCACCACCAGCTCCAGCTTGCGGCCGCTGATGCCGCCGGTGCTGTTGACCTCTGCCACGGCCAGTTCCATCCCCTTCCTGTAGGGGCCCAGAAAGGCGGGCTGCGCCTTGTAGCTGTTGATTTCACCGATCCTGATCGCGCCCTGGGCATGCACCGCGCCAGCGCCAAGTGACAGGCCAGCCACGCACAGGGCCCCCAGGGCGGCGGAGAAGCTTCGCATTGGTTTTCCTTTGTCCCACATCACAGGGGCCGAAACCACAAAATGTACCGCCCATCCCATTTGCCGGACAATGCACGGGTTTGCCCGCCAGTCCGGGGCGCACGCCACGCCCCGGCCAGGGCTGCGCCGCCGCCCTGAGCCCTGCCCCGTTTGGGGCCTTGTTTTTTTCATTCCTGCCAAAAACCATGAGTGCATTTCTCGAAGAACGCGTGCTGACTGTTCACCACTGGACCGACCGGCTTTTCAGCTTCACCACCACCCGCGACCCGGCGCTGCGCTTCTCCAACGGGCACTTCACCATGATCGGCCTGAAGGTGAACGACAAGCCGCTGCTGCGCGCCTACAGCATCGTCAGCGCCAACTACGAGGAGCACCTGGAGTTCCTGTCCATCAAGGTGCCAGACGGCCCGCTGACCTCGCGGCTGCAGCACATCCAGGTGGGCGACTCCATCGTCGTCGGCAAGAAACCCACCGGCACCCTGCTGATCGACTACCTGCTGCCGGCCAAGCGCCTGTACATGCTCTCCACCGGCACGGGCCTGGCGCCCTTCATGAGCGTGATCCGCGACCCCGAAACCTACGAGAAATTCGAGGAAGTGGTGCTGGTGCACGGCGTGCGCCAGGTCAAGGAACTGGCCTACCACGACTACATCACCCAGGAGCTGCCCCGGCACGAGTTCCTGGGCGAGCTGGTTACCAGGCAGCTCAAGTACTACCCCACGGTGACGCGCGAGCCCTTTCGCAACCAGGGCCGCATCAACGACCTGATCGAAAGCGGCAAGCTGTTCACCGACCTCGGCATTCCCGCGCTGGACCCGCTGACCGACCGCGTGATGCTGTGCGGCAGCCCCGAAATGCTGGCTTCGCTCAAGCACATCCTGGAGCACCGCGATTTCGAGGAAGGCAACACCACCAAGCCCGGTGACTTCGTCATCGAACGCGCTTTCGTCGAAAAGTAAGCATTGTTTCAACGCCGGCCGGCGGCGGCTTTTGGCGCCCGCGCCGGCTCTGGCGCCTCCTGCTGTGCCGGCTCTGGCGCTTCCTGCTGTGCCGGCTCTGGCGCCTCTTGCGGCGCCTCATCCGGGTCCTCCGCCCCGGATGCCGCACCCTCACCATCGAGCCGCTCCATGTTGCCCAGCAGCTTGAGCAGGTAATGCAGGGTGTGCGCCATGTCTCCCACCGAAAAACCCGCCAGGACCTGCCCGTAGTAGCGGCGGATGTTGGGCTGGGCCTCGTTCACCCAGACCTCGCGCCCCGATTCCGTCATGGTGATGCGCCGTGACCGGCGGTCACGGCCGTCCGGCGCACCGCCCAGGTGGCCGTCCCGCTCCATGCGGCTGACCAGGCCCGACAGGTTTTGCCGGCTCACCATCAGGTAGCGGGCGAGGTCTCCCACGCTCATGCCATCGGCCACCTCGGGCCGTGAGAGTGCGCCCAGCACGGCCCATTGCTGCGTGGTCAAGCCCTGCGCCTCTACCGCCCGCGTTCCCGTTTTATGCAACATATTTGCACATTGATACAGACGAAAGAACAAGCGGTTGGCCAGCTCCATCCTCACCACTTCGCTGTTGTTCATAGGGTTTTCCACTATTTTTCCTTGAATTTTCTGCTTGCGCAGCACCAGGCAGAGCTCTAATATACGTCAATGTATTGACATATATTGCGCCGCAAGGAGCAATGTGCCCACCAGCATAGCAACTCGCAACCAACCCTGACGCCCAAGGAGAAATCCATGCAAAGATTTGATGGCAAGACAGTCATCGTGACCGGTGGTGGCGGTGGCATTGGCGGGGCCACCTGCCGCCGCTTGGCCAGCGAAGGCGCCAAAGTGGCGGTATTCGACATGAACCTCGAAGCCGCTGAAAAGGCCGCCGCCGACATCCGCGCCAATGGCGGCCAGGCTGCTGCCTTCGCCTGCAACATCACCGACCGCGCCCAGGTCGATGCGGCCGTGGCCGCCGCCGAAGCCCAGCTCGGCCCCATTGCCGTGCTGGTCAACAACGCGGGCTGGGACGTGTTCAAGCCCTTCCTCAAAACCGTGCCCGCCGAGTGGGAAAAGCTGATCGCCATCAACCTCACGGGCGCGCTGCACATGCTGCATGCCGTGCTGCCCGGCATGGCCGAGCGCAAATATGGCCGCATCGTCAACGTGGCGTCGGATGCCGCACGCGGTGGTTCGTCGGGCGAGGCCGTGTATTCCGCCTGCAAGGGCGGCCTGGTGGCCCTGTCCAAAACCCTGGCCCGCGAACACGCCCGCCAGGGCATCACCGTCAACGTGGTCTGCCCCGGCCCGACCGACACCGCCTTGCTGGCCAGTGTGGCCGAAGGTGCGCGCGACCCCGCCAAGCTGATCGAAGCCTTCAGAAGCGCCATCCCGCTGGGCCGCCTGGGCCAGGGTGACGACCTGGCCAGCGCCATTGCCTTCTTTGGCAGCGACGACGCGGGGTTTGTCACCGGCCAGGTGCTGAGCGTCTCCGGTGGCCTGACCATGCACGGCTGAAGACATGCCCCCCACGCTTGCCACTGCGTGTGCCGCGCTGCCCCCAAGGGGGTCCAGCACGCCTTGGGGCGGCCCGGCGGCGTGCTGATTTTTCCTATCTGAACCCGTTACTTGAAAGAACACCATGAACTTTGAAGACATCCTGTACGAAGTGCGCAACGGCGTGGCCTGGATCACCATCAACCGGCCCGACAAGATGAACGCCTTTCGCGGCCAGACCTGCGACGAGATCATCAAGGCGCTGAACAAGGCCGGCTACGACCGTGACGTGGGCGCCATCGTGCTGGCCGGCGCGGGCGACCGGGCTTTTTGCACCGGCGGCGACCAGTCGGCCCACAGCGGCAACTACGACGGGCGCGGCACCATCGGCCTGCCCATGGAAGAGCTGCACACCGCCATCCGCGACGTGCCCAAGCCCGTGATTGCCCGCGTACAGGGCTTCGCGATCGGCGGCGGCAACGTGCTGGCCACCATCTGCGACCTCACCATCTGCTCCGACAAGGCACAGTTCGGCCAGGTGGGCCCCAAGATGGGCTCGGTGGACCCCGGCTATGGCACCGCCTTCCTGGCCCGCGTGGTGGGCGAAAAGAAAGCCCGCGAGATCTGGTACCTGAACCGCCGCTACAGCGGCGCCGAAGCTGTGGCCATGGGCCTGGCGAACTTCTGCTTCCCCCACGACCAACTCGACGCCGAAGTGCAAAAGATTGGCGAGGAACTGTGCGAGCGCAGCCCCACGGCACTGGCCATTGCCAAGCGCAGCTTCAACGCCGACACGGCGCACCAGTCCGGCATTGCAGGCCTGGGCATGTATGCCCTGAAGCTGTACTACGACACCGAAGAGTCACGCGAAGGCGTGAATGCGCTCAAGGACAAGCGCAAGCCCGACTTCCGCAAGTACGCCAAGTAAGCCCCAGGAGCCCCGGTGATGAACCCGAATCCGTATATCGACGAAGACCTGCAAGCCCTGGCAGAAACCGCGCGCCGTTTTGCCCAAGAGCGCGTAGCACCGGGTTTTTTGGAGCGTGACAAAACCCGCGACCTGAACCGCGAACTGCTGCGCGAAATGGGCAGCCTGGGCTTCATCTGCCCCGAGTTGCCCGAGCAACACGGTGGCCTGGGGATGGGCTGCCTCGCTGCCGGCGTGATCCACGAGCAGATCGCCCGCGCCGACCTCAGCTTTTCGTACCTGAACCTGCTGGCCTCGCTCAACGGCCAGATCCTGTCCAAGTACGGCAACCCCGAGGTGGTGGGACCCTGGCTGCACAAGCTCACGAAGGGCGAGGCGATCTGCTGCATTGCATTGACCGAACCGCGTGGTGGCTCGGACGCCGCCAACCTGCGCCTGCGCATCGAACGCGACGGTGACTTCTATGTCATCAATGGTGAAAAGACCTCCATCTCGGCCGCCGACCAGGCCGACATTGCGGTCGTCTTCGGCCGCACCGGCAAGCCCGAAGACGGTGCCCACGGCGTCACCGCCGTGGTGGTGCCGATGAACACCCCCGGCGTCACCACCAGCCGCTTTGACTGCCACGGCCAGCGCGCCATCGGCCGCGGCTCGATCTTTTTCGAGAACGTGCGCGTGCCTGTCAGCCACCGCCTGGGCGACGAGAACAAGGGCTTCGTGCAGGTGATGCACGGCTTTGACTTCTCGCGCTCGCTGATCGGCCTGCAATGCCTGGCCGTGGCGCGCGTGGCGCTGGAGGAAACCTGGGAATACATCACCCAGCGCCAGGCGTTTGGCCAGCCGCTGTCGGCCTTCCAGGGCGTGACGCACCCGCTGGCGCAGTACGACACCGAGGTCGAAGGCGCCCGCCTGCTGTGCCTGCAGGGCCTGTGGCTCAAGGACAAGGGCCTGCCCCACACCGCCGAGGCCGGCATGGCCAAGTGGTGGGGGCCCAAGCTGTCGTACGACGTGATTCACCAATGCTTGCTGTGCTTTGGCCACGGCGGCTACGACCGCGGGCTGATGGAGCAGCGCCTGCGCGACGTGCTGGGTTTCCAGATTGGCGACGGCACGGCACAGATCATGAAAACCATCATTGCCCGCGCTCGGGCCGGCCGCAAGTTCGTGCCGGCCTGAGCACCAGGGACCCGGCTTTAACGCAAAACACCAGGAGACAAGACCATGGAATTCGATGCTGTATTGCTGCCCCCCGCCGTGCACGCAGGGTGGCGCAAGGCCACTGGCGCGACCGCACCATCAACGATGCGCTCGATGCCTGCGTGGCCGCCTGCCCCGACAAAGTGGCGCTCACCGCGGTCCAGATCGAAGCGCGCACCACCACGCACTTCACCTACCGCGAGATGGCACGCATGGCCGACCGCATCGCCGTGGGCCTGGCGCGCCTGGGCGTGGGCCGGGGCGACATCGTGGCCTGCCAGCTGCCCAACTGGTGGCAGTTCACGCTGACCTACCTGGCCTGCTCGCGCATCGGCGCGGTGATGAACCCGCTGATGCACATCTTTCGCGAGCGCGAACTCTCGTTCATGCTGCAGCATGGCGAGGCCAAGGTGGTGATTGCGCCCAAGAGCTTCCGGGGTTTTGACTTTGAGCAGATGATCACCGCGCTGCAGCCCAGTCTGCCGCACCTGAAACATGTGGTGGTGGTCGGCGGCAGCGGCGCCAACAGCTTTGACGCCCTGCTCAGTGGCCCCGAATGGGAAAAGCAGCCCGATGCCCAGGCCATTCTCACGGCGCACCGCCCTGGCCCAGACGATGTGACCCAGCTCATCTACACCTCGGGCACCACGGGCGAGCCCAAGGGCGTGATGCACTCGGCCAACACCGTGATGGCCAACATCGTGCCGTATGCCGAGCGCCTGCACCTGGGCGCCGACGACGTGGTGCTGATGGCCTCGCCCATGGCGCACCAGACCGGCTTCATGTACGGGCTCATCATGCCCATCCTGCTACCGGCCAGCGCGGTGCTGCAGGATGTGTGGGAGCCCAGCAAGGCCATCGCGCTCATCAACGCGGAAAAGGCCAGCTTCACCATGGCCTCCACGCCGTTCCTCACCGATCTGGCGCGCACGGTGGCAGACAGCGGCGTGGCCGTGCCCAGCCTGCGCACCTTTTTGTGCGCCGGCGCGCCCATCCCCGGCCCGCTGGTGGAACAGGCCCGCAAGGCGCTGGGCGCCAAGATCGTCTCGGCCTGGGGCATGACCGAAAACGGCGCGGTCACGCTCACCCGGCTGGAAGACGACGACGAACGCTCCTTCAACACCGACGGCTGCCCGCTGCCCGGCGTGGAAATCAAGGTGGTGGATGTGGACGGCCAGCCGCTGCCCCCCGGCAAGCCCGGCAAGCTGCTGCTGCGCTCATGCTCGAACTTTGGGGTTATCTGCACCGTGCCCACCTGAACGCCACCGACGCCGATGACTGGTTCGACACCGGTGACCTGGCCCGCATCGACGAGCGCGGCTACCTGCGCATCACCGGCCGCAGCAAGGATGTGATCATCCGCGGCGGCGAGAACATTCCGGTGGTCGAGGTGGAATCGCTGCTGTATCGCCACCCGGCCATCGCCATGGCCGCCATCGTGGCCTACCCCGACGAGCGCCTGGGCGAGCGAGCCTGCGCCGTGGTGGTGCCCAAGCCGGGGAAAACCATCGACCTGCCGGGTCTGGTGCAGTTCCTGAAAGACCAGAAGATCGCCCTGCAGTACATCCCCGAGCGCCTGGTCGTGCGCGACGCGATGCCGTCCACACCGTCCGGAAAGATCCAGAAATTCAAGCTGCGCGACATGCTGCGCGACGAAACCCCCTGACACGAAAAACGCCATCCCATCACAACAACGGCGACAAGAAAAGCACTTCAAACCAACCCCTTCACGCGCCGCCACCTTGTCCGGGTGGCCTGGCGCCGGTGGGTGGCGTGGACAGGACGCAGATCGAGGAGCAGAAGATCATCGTGGACTGAGGGGCGCCGGCGCCCCGCAGAGGTTGCCTTAATCGCTACTTTATTTATAGCTACCAGCGCTTGATGGATAAGCGCCAGAGGCCCATTTCACCGCATGGAGCCTTGCGGCAAGGCCGCGCGCTGTGGCCGCACGCGTGCGTTCAGCCCTCAGACCAGCTGAAACCCCTTGCCTTCCAGCCGCACGGGCGCGCCTTCGGGCACGGGCTGCGCGCGCGTGAAGCGGCGCACCGAGCCATCGTCCATGCGCACGCGCACCTCGTACACCGTCTGGGTGCGGGTGCGCTGCTCCACCGTATGGCCCACATAGCCGCCGCCCACGGCGCCCAGCACCGTGGCCGCCGTGCGGCCCGAGCCCTTGCCGACCTGGTTGCCCACCACGGCCCCGAGCACGCCACCGGCGACGGCGCCCACGCCCGTGGCGGGGGCTGCGTGCTGCACCGCCTGCACCGATTCAATGCGGCCGCAAACCGCACACACCGGGGCCCGGGCACCCTCCTGGCGCACCGGCTGCTGCGCCGTGGCTTCGTCATACCGCGCCGGCTGCGGCGCCTGCGGGTAGGCGCGGGCCGCTGCCCGTTGCACCGGCGCTGCGGCAAGCGCCTGGTTTGCTCCATATTCAGGAGCTGCTTGCGCACGCTGGTTAAGGGCTACAGGCCTTTTTTCATCAATAATTTCGGATTCCGGGGTGCGCGGCACAGGCGACACCAGGGCCTCGCGTTCGGCCACCGCACCCGGGCGCTGCTGCTGCGCCACCAGCGTGGCGCCCAGTGCCAGAACACTCAGGCCCAACGCGGCGATGGCCGCCCACAGCCATTTCAGGGGCACGCCAGCGGGGGTTGCGGCCAACGGGGCGTTGGGTGCAGCGGAAGGGGTTGTTTGCATGTTTTTTGCCTTTCTCAACAGATCGAAAACAGCGTCCGCGACAAGGGTCGCAGGACGGCCTTGAAGTTACACACTGCGCTGTCTGAAATGGATGCCACCCATGTAAGCGGGGGTAAGAACCTTCAGCAATTTCTCATTACCGCGCGGTTTGACCCAGCGCCTCTTCGTAGGCCCGCGCGCACCCGGCAGAAAACAGCAGCACCGCCGACGAGAAATAGATCCACATCAGCAGCACCACCAGCGAACCCGCCGCCCCGTAGGCGGAAACCACCGCCGCGGTGGACAGATAGACGGCCAGCACATGCCGCCCCACAGTGAACAGCGTGGCGCCCATGAACGCACCCAGCCACAGATACCGCAGCCGGGGCTTGGGGCCCGCGCTCATGCGCATCAGGCCCACAAAAAGCGCCGCGCACACGCCAAATGCGGTGGCTTCGTTGAGCACCCGCAGCAACGGCGCTATCGGCAGCCAGTTGCCAGCCCAGCCCGCAAACAGGTTCAACAGGGTCGAGATCACCAGCGACACCAGCAGCAAGAATCCGAACGCCAGCACATACGCCACGCCGCGCAGGCGCAGCGAAGCACCGTGCCACCACGGCAGGGGCGGCACCCCATCGTGCCCGTGGGTCCACAACCGCTGCAACGCGGACTGCAATTCGCCAAACACCCCGGTAGCACCGAAAAACAGCACCAAAAAGCCCAGCAACGAGGCCAGCAGGCCCTGCGCGGGCTCCTGGGCGCTGGTCAGGGCCTGGCGGATCACCGCCGCTCCCTGTTCGCCCACGATGGTGCCGATCTGCGCAATCAACCCCTGCTGCAGGCTGTCCCGGTCCAGCCACCACCCCAGCAAGGCCACCAGCAACACCAGCAGCGGCGCCAGGCTCAGGATGCCGTAGAACGACATCGCCGCGCTCATGCGGGCGCCGTCGGCATCGATCCACAGCCACACCGCCCGCCGCACCGGCTGCAGCACCCGTGCGCCGCGGCGCACAGCCGCCCGCGCGGGCCGGTAAAGTTGCAAGGCATTCATGCATGCAAGCATATAGGCCAGCGGCCGGGCCGCCTATCGGACAGACGGGGCAGCCTGGGTAGTCCGGCTCCCACAGCGGCGCACGCCATGCGCGCGGCCGCCGCTGCGGTTGCGTTCCATGCTTTCGTGGCCCTGCATCAGGCATTTCGGGCCACCGCCTTACACTCGGCCTCCAGTTGGGCAGGCAAGAAAACAGGACATCATTTATGCAGATTCGCTGCGCACTGGTCGGCATGCCCGGCTCGGGCAAATCCACCGTCGGCCGGCAGCTGGCCCATCGGGCCGGGGTGCCCTTCATCGACCTGGACCACCGGCTGGAAAAGATGATCGGCACCACCATCCGCAGCTTTTTCGAGACGCAAGGCGAATCGCGCTTTCGGGACCTCGAAGCGCAGGTGCTGGCCGAAGTGACCCAGCAGCCCGGCGGCATGGTGCTGTCCACCGGCGGCGGCGCCGTGCTGCGCGCCGAGAACCGCGAGGTGCTGCGCCAGTTTGGCAACGTGCTGTATTTGCGCGCATCGCCCGAAGAAATCTACAAGCGCGTCAAGCACGACAAGACGCGCCCCCTGCTGCAGGGCGGCAACCCCATGGAAAAGCTGCGCGAGCTGTATGCCCAGCGCGACCCGCTGTACCGCGAAACCGCGCATTACGTCATCGAGACGGGACGCCCGTCGGTGAGCACGCTGGTCGCCATGGTGATGATGCAGCTGGAGATGGCGCAGAGCGCTGCGGTTGCCGCCCCATCACCCCCCAGCGCCGACCACCCTGCTGACACCGCCCGCTGAAAAGAAAAAGGGGCCGAAGCCCCTTTGTGCGATCACCGCATTGGAACGGTCCAAGCCCTTACGCCTGGTTTTGCTTGCGGCGTGACTTGCGGCGTGATGTGGCCGCCACACCCGCCAGGGCCAGGCCCAGCAAGGCCAGGGAGCCTGGCTCGGGAACCTGGATCGACTCCACCTTCACCACCATGTCCTGGAAGTCATTGTCGGAGCCGTCTTCAAAGGCAAAAACCCAGTTGGTCGATGTGCCGCCCTGGAACGCCAGGAAATCGGTCGCGCCGCCAAGGTTCAGGCTGTCAATGGAATAGGCGATTTTTCCGGCGCCTGTGGCGAAATAGAAGCCGAAGCTGTTGGGATTGATCAGTGCGTTGGTGAACAGGCCGCAATTGACCTGTGTGCCGCATGCGCTCTGGAAGGTGGGGCCCCCTGAAACAATCAGCTGGCCGGCGCCGATCCCGATGCCGACGGCACTTTGCTGCAGCGTGGTTGGCGCACCCACCGCACCGCCAAAGAACAGGTCAACGGTGTAAATATTGGAAGTATCGGTACCAAACCACATGCCGAATTTCTGGCTGGCAGCACCACCGGTCTGTTCGATGATCAGCGTGGGGATGGTGGTGGCCGAATTGGTCGCAGGGCCCCACAGGCCTGCCGCGCTCTGGTCGTTGGCCGCGCTCACAGCCCCGGTGCCAAACACACTGTTCAAAACGGTTTGCAGCGATTGCTCGCCTGCAGGAGTGGCCCCAAGGACCACGGGGCGCACGTTGGTGTTGACAATCGGCACGGCATGAACCGCTGCAGAAATAAACATGCCAGCGACGATGGCTGCAACGGTTTTGAATTTCATGGCCTGGACCTCTGTATGTAACCGCTGAAAACTGCGGTTTCAACTTACAAAAGCACACGCCGTGCCACCCAATGAAATCAATGACTTACGGTATTTTTTGCTTCGGATTGTAAAAATATCCGACGCCATTTACCACGCCAACCCCAGCCCGCCGACAACAGAAGGCCCCCGCTTGCGGAACCCTCGGCTTTCAAAGAAAAAAGGCCTCTGGCGCTTACGCAGCAAGCGCCATAAGCTCTTTATTTCATAGCATCACAGATTCGGCGCCAGCAGCCGTGCCAGCACCGCCTCGTCCATGTCCCGGCGCTGGGCCATGTCGTGCAGCTGGTCTTCGCCGATCTTGCCGACGTTGAAGTACAGGGCGTCGGGGTGACCGATATAGAAGCCGCTCACGCTGGCGGCGGGCGTCATGGCCAGGCTCTCGGTGAGCGACATGCCGATTTCCTCGCACTGCAGTTGTTGGAACAGGGCGGTCTTGGCGCTGTGGTCGGGGCAGGCGGGGTAGCCGGGCGCGGGGCGGATGCCCTGGTATTTCTCGGCCACCATGTCATCGTGGCTCAGGGCTTCCTCGCTGGCATAGCCCCACAGGTCGGTGCGCACGCGGTGGTGCAGGCATTCGGCAAAGGCCTCGGCCAGGCGGTCGGCCAGGCTCTTGAACAGGATGGCCGAGTAGTCGTCGAGCGCGTCGATGAAGGCTTTTTCCTTCTTCTCGATGCCAAGGCCCGCCGTCACCGCGAACATGCCGGCGTAGTCGGCAATGCCGCTGCTCTTGGGCGCCACGAAGTCGGCCAGGCACCGGCTGGGCCGCGTCACGCCGTCGATCACATGCTTTTCGGTCTGCTGGCGCAGGCCATGCCAGGTCATGGCCACCTCGGTGCGCGTGTCGTCGGTGTAGAACTCGATGTCGTCATCGTTCACGCTGTTGGCAGGCAGCAGGGCCATGACGCCGCTGGCCGTGAGCCAGCGGCCTTCGATGATCTTCTTGAGCATGGCCTGGCCGTCGGCAAACACGCGCGTGGCCTCCACGCCCACCACCTCGTCAGTCAGGATGGCGGGGTACGGGCCGGCCAGGTCCCAGGTCTGGAAGAACGGGCCCCAGTCGATGTATTTGGCCAGCTCGGCCAGGTCGAAATTCTTGAACACGCGGCGCCCCAGCGCGCGCGGCACGGCGGGCTGGTAGGCTGGCCAATCCACGGGCGTCTTGTTGGCGCGCGCCTTGGCCAGGGGCCACAGCGGCACCTGCTTCTTGTTGGCGTGCTGGGTGCGCACCTTGTCATAGTCGGCGTTGACCTCTGCCACGTAGCTCTCGACGCCATCGCCCAGCAGGCTTTGCGCCACGCTCACGCTGCGCGAGGCGTCGGGCACATAGACCACGGGGCCTTCGTAATGCGGCGCAATCTTGACGGCGGTGTGCACGCGCGAGCAGGTGGCGCCGCCGATCAGCAGCGGAATCTTCTTGATGCGGAAATGTTCGTCCTTTTGCATCTCGCCGGCCACGTACTGCATTTCTTCGAGGCTGGGGGTGATCAGGCCCGACAGGCCCACGATGTCGGCCCCCTCGGCCTTGGCGCGCGCCAGGATCTCGTGGCAGGGCACCATCACGCCCATGTTCACCACCTCGAAGTTATTGCACTGCAAGACCACGGTGACGATGTTCTTGCCGATGTCGTGCACATCGCCCTTCACCGTGGCGATGATGATCTTGCCCTTGGTCTTGACGTCGCCGCCGGCGGCTTCGAGCTGGCGCTTTTCTTCCTCGATGTAGGGCAGCAGGTGGGCCACGGCCAGCTTCATCACGCGGGCGCTTTTCACCACCTGGGGCAAAAACATCTTGCCGGCGCCAAACAGATCGCCCACCACATTCATGCCATCCATGAGCGGGCCTTCGATCACATGCAGCGGGCGCCCGCCCCTGGCCACAATGGCGCGGTAGGCCTCTTCGGTGTCTTCGGTGATGAAGTCGGTGATGCCGTGCACCAGCGCGTGCGACAGGCGCTCGCCCACGGTCTTGGGGTGCTCGGGCGTGCCGCGCCATTCGAGTCGCTTGCTCTCGTCCTTGGCGCCGCTCCTGGCGGTTTCGGCGATCTCGACCAGGCGCTCGCCCGCATCGGGCCGGCGATTCAGCACCACATCTTCCACGCGCTCGCGCAACACGGGCTCGAGATCGTCGTACACGCCCACCATGCCCGCGTTGACGATGCCCATGTCCATGCCGGCCTGGATGGCGTGGTACAGGAACACGGTGTGGATGGCCTCGCGCACCGGGTCGTTGCCACGGAAGCTGAACGACACGTTCGACACGCCGCCCGACACCTTGGCGCCCGGCAGGTGCTGCTTGATCCAGCGCGTGGCGTTGATGAAATCGACCGCGTAGTTGTTGTGCTCTTCGATGCCGGTGGCCACGGCGAAGATGTTGGGGTCGAAGATGATGTCCTCGGGCGGAAAGCCCACTTCATCGACCAGGATGCGGTAGGCGCGCTCGCAGATTTCGATCTTGCGCTCGTAGGTGTCGGCCTGGCCTGTTTCGTCAAACGCCATGACCACGGCGGCCGCGCCGTAGCGCTTGACCAGCCGTGCCTCGTGTTTGAACTTTTCCTCGCCCTCTTTCATGGAAATCGAGTTGACGATGCCCTTGCCCTGGATGCAGCGCAGCCCGGCCTCGATGACCTCCCACTTGGAGCTGTCGACCATGATGGGCACGCGCGCAATGTCGGGTTCCGACGCGATCAGCTGCAGAAAGCGCACCATGGCGGCCTTGCTGTCGAGCATGGCCTCGTCCATGTTGATGTCGATGACCTGCGCGCCGTTTTCCACCTGCTGGCGGGCCACGGCCAGGGCTTCTTCGTACTGGCCGTTCAAAATCATGCGCGCGAACGCCTTGGAGCCGGTGACGTTGGTGCGCTCGCCGATGTTGACGAACAAGGAGCCCTCGCCAATGGACACCGGCTCCAGGCCGGACAGCTTCAGGGGGGGCAGCGAAATAGCAGACATAGGGCTCACCTGTGCAGAAACAGCGGAAAAACAGGTGAGCGTCGTTGCGATGGGGCGTGCATACCGTGCCCAAGCCTGACGGCCTATCCTGTGGTGAAGGCCGCTGCAACGCTCCTTGGGCGAGGCGTGATTTTAAGGGCTGGCTTCAGCCTGCTGCGGGCTGTGCCGATGCAGGCAGGCCAAACACGCGATCAAACACCCAGTTGAAGACAAAGGTGTAGCAAAGAAAGAAGACGATGAGCGCGAGGTCCATCACGAAGGCCTCCCACAGGCCCACGTTGAACCACCAGGCAAACAGCGGCACCAGCGTGAACACCAGCCCGCCCTCGAATCCGATGGCATGGGCCGCACGGCGCGCCAGGCTGCGCCCGCGCACGCGCTGGCGCGACTCCCAGCGCTCGAAGGCCCAGTTGAACAGCACATTCCACAGAACGGCAATGGCCGAGGCCACCACAGAAGCCACGCTCGAATGTGCCGCGCTTTGACCCGTGAGCACCGCAAGCCCATAGGTTGCCACCACGATGGCGATCAGCTCGTACAGCGTGACGAAAAGGACGCGGCGCCACGGGCCCTGCAGCCCGCGGGCAGGGGTGTGGGCGGCGGCGGGGGAGGTCTGGATGGCGGGCATGGTGGCCACTTTATGTGCGTATTGCTGATACATAAAGTCAGCTTGTTTCAGTTTTTCTGATAATTGCGCCCATGGCTTTTTCTTCCGACAGCGTGCAGGTGTTTCTGGCGGTGCTTGACCGGGGCTCCTTTTCGGCGGCCGCGCGGGCGCTGTCGCGGGTGCCTTCGGCCGTGAGCATGACCATCGCCCACCTGGAGGCCGAACTGAACGTGCCCCTGTTCGACCGCAGCGGGCGCGAGCCCCGGCCCACCGCCGCAGCGCGCGCGCTGGAGCCCCAGGCCCGGCTGCTGGCCGGGCAGCTGCAGCAACTCAACGCCCAGGCGCTGGCCCTCACGCAGGGGCTGGAAGAGCGGCTGACGCTGGCCATCGCCCCCGAACTGCTGGCCGCGCGCTGGAGCGGCCCGCTGGCCACGCTGGCGCACGAATACCCGCTGCTGCAGGTGGAGGTGCTGGCCGCGCCGCAGGAGGATGCGCTGGCGCTGCTGCACAGCGGGCGGGCGCAGCTGGCGCTGGTGTTCGAGCGCCCCAGCATCGACGGGCGCGAGGGTTTCCAGGAGGTGGGCAGCGAAACCCTGGTGGCCGTGATGGCGCGCCAGCACCCGGTGCTGGCCGCCGCGCGCGCCGCCGCAGCCGCCCGGGGCGAGGCGCCCGGGCGCGCGCACCTGCGCGAGGAGCACCTCACCACCACGCGCCAGATCGTGGTGGCCAGCCGCGACCTGGCGCAGACCGATCCGCGCTTTGTGTTTGCCCGCCACCACTGGCGCACCGACAACCACCTGGCCGCGCTCGGCCTGATCGAGGCCGGCCTGGGCTGGGGCTGGCAGCCGCGCGCGCTGGTGCAGCCGCGCATCGAAGCCGGCTCGCTGGTGGAGATGCCGTTCGAGAACCTCAGCAACGGCGTGGCGCTGTGGGTGGACGTGGTCTGGTCCAAAGAGCGCCCGCTGGGCCTGGGGGCGCGGCGCTTCGTGCAGCTGATTGCCCAGCAGGGTGAACCGGGCACGGCGGCGTGATTTACAATAAAAATCGCCTGTAGCGCTTACCCATCAAGCGCTGACAGCTATATTATTTATAGTGTTTGATACCACCATGTGCTGAAAGCGCGCATTGACCCACCCGGCACATTGCGCCAAGCTGTCATCGCCAACCCCAGAAAAACAACCATGAGCAACTCCCCCTTTCAAAGCAAGGACAAGGCCCTGGCCAAGCGCTGGGCCGCGTGGCAACCCCGGCCGGCCAATGGCTCCGGCGCCAAGCCGGTCTCGCTGAAGGACTTCGACCCCGACGCCACGCCGTTCATGGATGGCGAAAAGGCGCAGGGCAAGGAAGATGTGCAGGCCCTGGCCATTGAGCTCGACGCGCTGCAAAACCTGCTGTACGCCGACCGGCGCTACAAGCTTTTGGTGCTGCTGCAGGGCACCGACGCGTCGGGCAAGGACGGCACCGTGCGCAGCGTGTTTGGCAGCATGAGCGCCCTCGGTGTGCATGCCGTGGGCTGGAAGGCGCCCACCGAACCCGAGCGCGCGCACGACTACCTGTGGCGCATCCACCAGCAGGTGCCGGGCGCCGGCGAGCTGACGGTGTTCAACCGCAGCCACTACGAAGACGTGCTGGTGCCGGTGGTCAACGACTGGATCACGCCCGAGCAGCACCGCCAGCGCCTGGCCCACATCAACGACTTCGAGCGCATGCTCAGCGAGACCGGCACGGTCATCGTGAAGTTCATGCTGCACATCGGCTATGAAGAGCAGCGCGAGCGCCTGCAGGAACGCCTGGACGACCCCGCCAAGCACTGGAAATTCGACATGGGCGACATCGCCGTGCGCAAGCAATGGTCCGATTACCAGAAGGCCTACGAAACGCTGCTGTCGGCCACGCACACCCCCTGGGCGCCCTGGACCATCGTGCCGGCCAACTCCAAGACCCACCGCAACCTGATGATCGCCACCGTGCTGCGCGAGGTGCTGCAGAACCTGGACCTGCACTACCCTGCGGGCGACCCGGCGCTGGAGCATTTCACGGTGGAGTGACCGAGTTTTATGCCAATAATGGCTGCAGCGCCCATCTGTAAAGCGCTTGCAGCTATTGTTTCATGAGCAAAAAGACGCCGCCGGGCCACTGGCGCACCATGCAATCGGCGCATAACCCCGTAACTCTCCGGCCTTGGACAGGTGAGCGGGACAGGCATAAGCTCGGTGGCTTGAACTTATCCCACAAGGAACCACCGCCATGACGCTTTCCACCGGAACGCCCGGCAGCATCGCCACCACCCACACCCTGCCGTCGTACCTCGACGCCAACCACCTCGGCCCCTGGGGCAACTACCTGCAGCAGGTGGACCGTGTCACGCCGTACCTGGGCAATCTGGCGCGCTGGGTGGAGACCCTCAAGCGCCCCAAGCGCATCCTGATCGTGGACGTGCCGATCGAACTCGATAACGGCACCATCGCCCACTTCGAGGGCTACCGCGTGCAGCACAACCTGAGCCGCGGCCCCGGCAAGGGCGGCGTGCGCTTTCACCAGGACGTGACGCTGTCCGAAGTGATGGCGCTGTCGGCCTGGATGTCGGTGAAGAACGCGGCGGTCAACGTGCCCTACGGCGGCGCCAAGGGCGGCATCCGCGTCGATCCCAAGAAGCTCTCGCTGGGTGAACTGGAGCGCCTCACGCGCCGCTACACCAGCGAGATCGGCCTGCTCATCGGCCCCTCCAAGGACATTCCCGCGCCCGACGTGAACACCAACGGCCAGATCATGGCCTGGATGATGGACACCTACTCCATGAACACCGGCGCCACCGCCACCGGCGTGGTCACCGGCAAGCCGGTGGACCTGGGCGGCTCGCTCGGCCGCGTCGAGGCCACCGGCCGCGGCGTGTACACCGTGGGCGTGGAAGCCGCCAGGCTGACCGGCCTGCCGATCGCAGGCGCCCGCCTGGCCGTGCAGGGCTTTGGCAACGTGGGCGGCACCGCGGGCAAGCTGTTTGCCGAAGCCGGCGCCAAGGTGGTGGCCGTGCAGGACCATACCGGCACCATCTACAACGGCAACGGCTTCGATGTGCCCGCCCTGCTGGCCCATGTGAAGGCGCGCGGCGGCGTGGGCGGCTTTGCCGGCGCCGACGCCCTGGCCAATGAGGACTTCTGGGCGGTGGACTGCGAAATCCTCATCCCCGCCGCACTGGAAGGCCAGATCACCAAAGACAACGCGGGCCAGATCAAGGCCAAGATGGTGATCGAGGGCGCCAACGGCCCCACCACCACCGAGGCCGACGACATCCTGCACGACAAGGGCGTGCTGGTGCTGCCCGACGTGATCGCCAACGCCGGCGGCGTGACGGTGAGCTACTTTGAGTGGGTGCAGGATTTCTCCAGCTTCTTCTGGAGCGAGGACGAGATCAACGCCCGCCTGGTGCGCATCATGCAAGAGGCTTTTGCCGGCATCTGGCAGGTGGCCCAGGAGCACCAGGTGAGCCTGCGCACCGCCACCTTCATCGTGGCCTGCCAGCGCATCCTGCACGCGCGCGAGATGCGCGGTTTGTATCCCTGATGGCGCCAGGCCTCCGCAAGCCGGGCCGCTTACCCGGTGGCGCCTTTTCCGCCCGGTTCTGCCGCTGACGGATCAGGCGCCACGGCCGCCACGCTGTGCAGGGCCAGGCAAAAGGGCTGCTCGCACTCGGCCCGCCCGGCATAGGGGCAGCCGGGGGCGTGGCACAGCCCCCGATCCCCGCTGCGTGCCTTGTCTTCTTCGCGCGGCACCTGTCCGCTGGCCTGCAGGGCGGCCATCTGCACCCAGGGGTCCAGGCGCATTGGCATCTCACGCCCATACACCTGGGCCACCTGCTGCGGCTGAAAATCCATGACCAGCAGTGCGCTGGTGCGCACGGCCGCAGACTCGCTGCCCTGCAGCACCAGCGCCACCACGCCCGATTGCAGGGCCTGCGCCGGCCCGGCAAACGCGGCCTGCAACGGGGCGGCCGAAGCGGGCGCCACGGCCATCGACGGTGACTGGGCCTGCAACCATGCCGCCGGAACCCGCAGCGTGAGCGAAAACCCGCGCGCGCCCTCGGGCGTCTGCACCGAGCCCTGGCGCACCAGCCAGTTCTGCAGTGGGGGCAACAAGGCCTCATCGCCGCCGTCCAGCGCGCGGGCCAGATCGGCAGGCCAGGGCTGCGCCCGCAACACCTGCTGGGGCAGCACCGAGGCCGTCAGCTGCTGCACCAGGGCATCCACCATGCTGCGCAGCGGCGCAGCCAACCCGCTGGTGGGCCAGGCAGGCAGCAGGGGCGTGGCGCTGGCGGGCGCACCCAAACCCTGGGGCGCCAGCGGTGATGCGGGTTGCGCACCGGTGCCTGCGCGGCCCCCAGACTCTCCCATGGCCGAGGGCGCATCGCCCAGGCCTTGCCGGGCCTGCGGCGACAGGCTCACCCGGTCCGTGGGCGCAGTCGGTGCTGGCAGCGGCATCGCGAAAGGCGCCTGGGAAAGCGCCGTGGGCGTGCCAGGTGCGGTCGATCCTGGCAACGCCTCCTGGGCTGGCAACGGCACGGCACCTTCACTCTCGCCGCCCAGCAGCATGGCCTGCCGCTGCACGGCCGCTTGCGCCAGCGCCTGTGCCACAGGCGGCTGGGGGTTGCGGGGAGGATCCATGCGGATGGACATGGCAGGCTTTTGTATGGTGACAGGTTGCGCACCGAGGATTGGGCGCGCCCGCAGATTTTGCGGGGTTTGGCGGGGTTTGGCGGGGTTTGGCGGGGTTTGGCGGGGTTTGGCGGGGTTTGGCGGGGTTTGGCGGCCCGTGGCTACCCCAGGCGCATCCATGCTGTCGCAAACCGCCGCCGCAAGGCGCGGCGGCGTGGCGGCCAAGTCACTCGACCCGGTTCCACTCCAGCGCACGGCTGCGCCAATGCTCTTCAATGGTCTGGGTGAAGTCGGCGCGCACCAGCTTGGCGCGCTGCTCCAGCCAGTCGGCGTTTTCGCGCCGGATCACGATGCCTTCGAGGTTGCCCTGGCGGAACTGGCTGTGCGTTGCGTGCACGCGGTCGCGCAGCTGGTCCAGGTCCACCGGCCCGGCATACAGGCCTGGCACGGTCGCAAAACCCATGCGCGCCGCCCACGCGTTGCGCCGCGCGGTGCTCCAGAACCGGCCCGTGCTGCGGTCATACACGTCGAACAGCAGCCACCAGTCGGGCAGCGCCGCATAGTCGAGCGAATGGCGGGCGGCGCACCATTCGCCAAACGCCACCAGGTCGGTGCCCAACGCATCAAACAGCTTGTCTTCGTGCGCGGCGAGCCAGGGGCCGAGCCGGGCAAACTGGCCGTGAAAGGGCTGCGGCAAATACTGCCCACGGTTTTGCGCGCGCAGCACGCCATCGGGCGAGACCGAAAAGCCCAGGTTGGCGCCGTCGAGCTTTTCCTCCAGCACCACCGCGCCGGACAGCAGCTCGTGCGCCTCGTCGGGCGAGAGCACCTTGTCGTCGCGCGGCGCGCCGGTGGCCAGCCAGGCGATGTGCGGGGTGTGCGGGAATCGGAAGAAATCAGTCATATCGGGCCTTTTTTCCATGCTTGGTGTGCCAACGCGCCACCAGCCAGTCGTTCAACAAATTCTCCACTTCCAGGCCCACGGCCCGCAGCGCCTTCTGGCAGTCGAGCCAGTCGGTGTCGCTGGCGTTGGTGAGCTTGCAGGCGCTGCCAAGTTCGAGCGCGGCCAGCGCGGCCGCCACCATCTTGCGGTCGGCCAGGTCGGTCACGGCGCTGGCCAGCGCGGGCGGCAGCACGGCGTTGCCATCGGCATCGGGCTGCACATCCACCCAGACCACCTCGTTGCGGTCGATCTTGTGCATCATGACCAGCCAGCCATAGTCCTGCTCCGAAAGCTTGTGCCCGTATTCGCCGCACACCTGCCAGCCGGCGTCGAGCACGGCGTGGCGCGCGGGGTCGGCCTCAAACGCTTCCAGCCAGTCGAACACGCGCTGGCGCAACGCGGCGTCTTCCACCGGCGTGCCCTCGGGGCGAAAAGGCGAGCCGGCATCGGCCGCGCTGGCCACGATCAGCACATTGGTGTCCACCAGCCGCGAAGCCGGCAGGGATGTGGGCCGGGGCGCGGGGCCGGCAGGCTCAGCCACCGGCGGCTTCCCGCATGCGCTGCGCCCGGGCGCGCGCCTGCTCGCGCGCCTCGCCCATGGCATCGCCAAAAAAGCGCGGCGGCCAGTTGCGCACGGCGCCGAATTCGTCCACTTCGAGCGGCACCAGCCGGGCGTTGGCGCCCTGCCGCTCCACAAACAGCATCTGGCATTGCGCGGTGGTGGTCTGGCGGCGCGCCAGCAGGGTCTGCATGCGGCGAAACAGGTGCTCGGAATGCGTTTCCACCAGAAACTGCACCTGGCGCTGCTGGCTGACCTCGGCAAACAGCTCGGCCAGCACCGCCTGGGCCAGCGGGTGCAGGTGGATCTCGGGTTCTTCGAGCAGCACCGTGCTGCCGGGCGGCACGCTGTAGGCCACCGTGAGCACCGGCAGCACCTGCGCCACGCCCACCCCCACATCGCGCAGGTTGGCGGCCACGCCATCCTTGTGCACCAGCAGTTCGTAGCGGCTGGAGCGCCCCAGCTGGCGCACCTCGATCCGGTCGGCCAGGCCCATGCGCTGCAACGCCGCCGACACACTGCGCAGCACCGCGCCCTGCCCCGCGCCCGGCTGCAGGGCATCGGCCAGCAGGGCGTCGATGGCCTGCTGGCCCTCGGCCCCCACGGAGCCGGACCCGCCCTTGTTCCACACCTGGTCGCGCGCGGGCCGCTGGCGCAGCGGGCCCAGGTAAACAATCGCTTCCAGTTCGCGGCGCAGGGCCAGGCTCAGGTCTTGCAGATGGGCGCCATCGGGACCCAGCAGGGCAATGGCTTCGGCCGAGAACGCGATGGAACGCTCGGGCGCCAGTTGCGGCCCCTTGCCGCGCGGCCGAGGCTCGCCATCCACCCACACTGCATAGGCACCGCGCTCGCGGCGCACGGCCCGAAACTGGCGCGCCACGGTGGACAGCGACAGCGCCTGCACCACCACGGCGCCGCTGGCCGTTTTGCCGTAGCTGCAGGCAAAACGGCCGTGGCGCACGCGCTCGCCCTCGGGGCGCTCGAACTCCAGCACGATCTCGAACTGGCGCGGCGCCGCAACGCCATGCGCCAGCACCGCTTCAAAGTCGCCCAGGCTGACCAGGTCGTTGGCCTCGTCGCCCCCGAGGTTCAGGTGCACCGTGCGATCTGGCGCGGCAGCGGTCTGCTTGAGCAGCAGCAGGCTTTGCAGCAGGGTGGATTTGCCCGACGAGTTGCTGCCCAGCAGCATGGTGACCGGCGCCAGCCGCACGCTGCCACTGTCGCGCCAGGCCTTGATGTTCTTGAGCTGCAGTTGCTTGATCATGTGCGTTGTTTCGCCGCCCCAGCGCGGCCGGTGGTGGGCTTGCAGCCTGAAGCGCCCGCGCTCAGGCCCATTCAGGCCCATTCAGGCCCATTCAGGCCCATTCAGGCCGCTTCAGGCCGCTTCGCGGTAGAAGAGTTGCCGCGTTTTGACTGGCGCCACGGCCTTGGCAATCGCGCTGATGTGGTCCGGCGTGGTGCCGCAGCAGCCGCCCACGATGTTCACCAGCCCCTCGGCCGCGAACTCGTGCACCAGGCGGCTGGTGATTTCGGGTGTTTCGTCAAAACCGGTGTCGCTCATCGGGTTGGGCAGGCCCGCGTTGGGGTAGCAGCTGATGAAGGTGTCCTCGGCCACGCGGTTGAGCTCCTGAATATACGGGCGCATCAGCGTGGCGCCCAGGGCGCAGTTCAGCCCGATGGCCAGCGGGCGCGCATGGCGCACGCTGTGCCAGAAGGCGGTCACGGTCTGGCCCGAGAGGATGCGGCCCGAGGCGTCGGTGACGGTGCCGCTGATGATGAGCGGCAGGCGCTCGCCACTGTTCTCAAAAAACTCGTCGATGGCGAACAGCGCGGCCTTGGCATTGAGCGTGTCAAAGATGGTTTCGACCAGCAGCACGTCGCTGCCGCCCTCCACCAGCGCCTCGACCTGCTCGTAATAGGCCGCACGCAGCTGTTCGAAATCGACATTGCGCGCGCCGGGGTCGTTCACGTCGGGGCTGATGCTGGCCGTCTTGGGCGTGGGGCCCAGGGCGCCGGCAACGAAGCGCGGCTTGTCGGGCGTCGAATACTTGTCGCAGGCAGCGCGCGCCAGCTGGGCCGAGCGCAGGTTCATCTCGCGCGCCAGGTGGGCCATCTTGTAGTCCTCCTGCGCTATCGATGTGGCGCCGAAGGTGTTGGTCTCGATCAGGTCGGCGCCAGCGGCCAGGTACCGCTCGTGGATGTCGCGGATCACGTCGGGCCGCGTGATGCTGAGCAGCTCGTTGTTGCCCTTCACGTCGCGCGGGAAGTCCTTGAACCGGTCGCCCGCGCCATCGGGGGCCGTGTAGCCCTCGCCCCGGTACTGCGCCTCGCCCAGCTTGAAGCGCTGGATCATGGTGCCCATGGCGCCGTCCAGGATGACGATGCGTTGGGCGAGGATGTCGGGCAGCTGCGCGGCGCGGGTGTAGTGAAGGGCTTGCATACCGCCATTGTAGAAAGCGCGGCCACCACTGCCTTGCAGCGCACAATATGCGCCTGCCGCGAACGGGGCCAAGGCCCGTTTTGGCAAATAATCCCGTCAAATTGGCACCTGGCGCTTGATAGACAAGCGCTGATAGCTATCAAATTCAGAGTATCCGTTTGTCCTCTCGCCTCGCCCCCGCATTGACCCCTGCCCACACCGTCCTGCACGACGTCTTCGGCTACGAGCAGTTTCGCGGCCCCCAGCAGGCCATCGTCGAGCATGTGATCGGCGGCGGCGACGCGCTGGTGCTCATGCCCACGGGCGGCGGCAAGAGCCTGTGCTACCAGGTGCCGGCCATCGTGCGCCAGCAGCAGGGGCGCGGGGTGACCATCGTGGTCTCGCCGCTGATCGCGCTGATGCACGACCAGGTGGGCGCGCTGCACGAGGCGGGGGTGGATGCCGCGTTCCTCAACTCCACGCTGAGTTTTGACGAGGCGCAGGATGTGGAGCTGCGCCTGCAGACCGGCGACATCACGCTGCTGTATGCCGCGCCCGAGCGGCTGAACACGCCGCGCTTCCTGGGTCTGCTCGACAGCCTGCACCAGGGCGGGCACCTCTCCCTGTTTGCCATCGACGAGGCGCACTGCGTGAGCCAGTGGGGCCACGACTTTCGCCCCGAGTACCGCGCGCTCACGGTGCTGCACGAGCGTTATGCGGGCGTGCCGCGCATCGCACTCACGGCCACGGCCGACGACCTCACGCGCGCCGACATCATCGAGCGGCTGCAGCTCGAAGACGCGCGGCTTTTCATCAGCAGCTTTGACCGGCCCAACATCCGCTACACCATCGTCGAGAAGAAGGACGCCACCACGCAGTTGCTGCGCTTCATCGAGCGCGAGCACGCGGGCGAGGCGGGCGTGGTGTATTGCCAGTCCAGGAAGCGCGTGGAGGAGCTGGCCGCCACGCTGAGCGATGCGGGCATCAACGCCCTGCCCTACCACGCGGGCCTGGACACCAAGATACGCCAGAAGAACCAGGACCGCTTCCTGCGCGAGGAAGGCATCGTGATGGTGGCCACCATCGCGTTCGGCATGGGCATCGACAAGCCCGATGTGCGTTTTGTGGCCCACGTGGACATGCCCAAGAACATCGAGGGCTACTACCAGGAAACGGGCCGCGCGGGCCGCGACGGCCTGAACGCCGATGCCTGGATGGCCTATGGCCTGAACGACGTGGTCAACCAGCGCCGCATGATCGACGAAAGCCCGGCGGGCGAAGAGTTCAAGCAGGCGCTGCGCGGCAAGCTCGATGCGCTGCTGGCGCTGGCCGAGGCCACCGACTGCCGCCGGGTGCGGCTGCTGGCCTATTTTGGCGAGCAGTCCACGCCCTGCGGCAACTGCGACAACTGCCTGACGCCGCCCGCCATCTGGGACGCCACCGACGCGGCGCGCAAGCTGCTGTCCACGATCTACCGCGTGAACCAGGCCAGCGGCATCAGCTTTGGCACCGGGCACATCATGGACATCCTGCGCGGCAAGAAAACCGAGAAGGTGGCGCAGTTCGGGCACGAGAAGATCTCCACCTTCGGCATCGGCGCCGACCTGACCGAGCCGCAACTGCGCGGCGTGCTGCGCCAGCTCATCGCCACCGGCGCTTTAGGCCTGCAGAAGGTGATGCTGGACAGCGGCCACAGCTTTGACACCCTGTGCCTCACCGAGGGCTCGCGCGCCGTGCTCAAGGGCGAGGTGCCGGTGCAGTTGCGCGAATCGGTGTCGTCCGCCCCCGCCAAACGCAGCCGCAAGGGCAGCGCCCCACCCGCCGCCGCCGCCAATTTGGGGCCGGATGCGCAGGTGCGCTTCATCAACCTCAAGGCCTGGCGCGCCGAGGTGGCGCGCGAGCACAACCTGCCCGCGTATGTGATTTTTCACGATGCCACGCTGGCGGCGATCGCCGAGCGCAACCCGGGCACGCTCGAAGACCTGCAGGGCATCAGCGGCATGGGCGCGAAGAAGCTGGAGGCGTATGGGGCCGAGGTGCTGCGGGTGTGCAGGCAGTGAGCGTGCCGGTCTGAACGCAGCGGCCGGCGGATGCGCCAGACCGCTGCAGTCAACGGGCATTTCGCGCCGCACATCCATCGCCTTCCGCACCAACAAAAACGGCGCCCCGAGGCGCCGCCGTGGATGTTCAGCAAATCAGGCCGCTTTGCGGCGGCGGGCGACAGCCAGGCCAGCCAGTGACAGGCCGATCAAGGCGATGGACCCTGGCTCGGGTACTGCGTTGGGAGGGTCTCTCAAGACCAGCGATGTCGTGATCGTCAAATTGGACTGCGTGGTGTGCCGCTCAGCGAAAAAGAAATCGAAGCTGTAGTCGCCAGAGGCCTTTCCGGCCATCAGCGTATCCAGATTCACGGTTTGACTTTGCGCGCCATGCACTCCGCCAAGATCGATCCCGAGTTGCTTGTCGAAATACACCCATACATCGTCGTCGCCGGTGAAGGCAAAGGTCTGACCGGCGCCCTGGATATAGCTGAAGGTCGATGCGATGGCATAGGTGAAGTGGTAGTTGTGCGACCTGCCCTGGTTGCCGAGCAAGGCGCCATCGATCGGGAAAAAATTGTTGTTGGTGTACTGATAGAGGCCGTTACCAGCAACCGTCTCGTTCAGCGTGAGGGAATAAGGCGTGCTGTTGGCGGTGTTGGCGTACCAGTTGCTGAAGGCACCCGCGCCGCTGTTGCTGATGATGCTGCTGCCCAAGGCCGTCAGGGTGGGCGATGCGCCGCTCAGGGTGGAGCCGACGTAGCCGGGACCCGAAATGAGGGAACCTTCAAAGTTGACGCCGTCCGAATTGAAGTCACGCACCGTGCCGGTCAGCGTGATCGCACCTGCGAAGGCCGTCAAACAGGAGAAGGTCGCGAAAGTGGCAGCAAGAAAACGTTTCATAGTTGAATTTCGTTGGTTGAGTGCGGATACAAATCAACGCAGTTTTTGTGCCATTCTCGTATGTCGTTGATTTCATTGAAGTTAATTTTTACAAACTGCAAATTTGTAAAATTTTCCGACGTTTTCATGGACTCTGTGATCGCTGCATCGCTTCCCAGCGAGGACTTTGCCCGTCGTGGGCGAAACGCAGCGGCTGCACGACGAAAGATATCGGCAGGCAACCCGCAACCTGCAATCCACTTACCCACTACCCGGCTTGCGCGCGACGCTACTGAAATATGAGCTGTCAGCGCTTACCTACTGGGCGTTGAGGTCACTTTTCCCAACACCCACCCCCAGCCCACAAGGGGCCGTTGGCACCGGCGCTGGTACATTCTTTCCCCTTGAGACGGCCTCTGGATGCACCCACCCACCGCGCCGTCCTGGCGTTCCAAAACGACATGACCACCACGCACCGCCCCCGCACCACGGCCGCCATCGCCGCCGCGATGGGCCGTGGCCCACGGCATGAGGACGGCAGGCACGCCCTGCAAGCGCTGCCGCAACGGCTGTGCGCCGGCCTGGTCGCCCTGGTGCTCGCAGGCTGCGCCGCGCACGGCCCGGACCTGCCGACGCGGCTTGCGCCCGACGACAACGCCAGCGCTCGCTACAGCGCCGACCTGGCCTATTGCCGCCAGCACGCCGCCCAGGTGGGTGTAGTGGCCGAAACGCTCGACGGCCTGGCGCAGGGTGCGCTCGTGACGGCTGCGCTGGTGTGGGGCCTGGGCTACGGGCACGACACGGTGCGCGACTGGGCCGCCGTGGGTGGCGTGCTGGGCGCCACGCAGGGGCTGCAGGCGCTGGAGCGGCGCCAGCGCACCGAGGCCGCCTGCATGGCGAGCCGGGGGCACGGCCCGGTGGCGGCCACGCCACCGCCGGTGCCATGGCGCCCCGCGCCCGCGCTGGCACCGCCCCGCCCGATCGGCACCGAGGCCTTCAGCGCCGAGCGCCTGGCGCGCAGCCAGTCGTGCAGCGAACAGCCCGTGGCCTCGCTTGCGGCCAAGGGGCCGGGCTTCGAGACCTACAGCGTGGCCTGCGCCAACGGCGATGCGCTGGCGATCCGCTGCGAGTTCGGCAACTGCAGGGTGTTGCGCTGAGGCCCGTGGCGTTCGGCGGAACAACCATCAAAATAGTGAGCTGTCAGCGCTTTCTGCACAAGCGTTAGAGGCCATTTTCGGCATCAACCCAGGCTCACGCTGCCCAATGCGCCTGCGCAACCCCGCGCACCTTGTGCAGCCCTTTTTTCCCGGACATCATGGTGGTGGCCGCCCGAAGCCAGTTCACTCACGAAGAGGCAAACACCATGACCGCCTGGACCACGCACGAGGTTTTCAACCAGTTCGACGAGCTGGCCGATTTCAACCTGCTCACCACCGACCCCGCCCTGGGCGAGGCCCTGGCGCGCGCGGGTGCGCTGTGGGCGCAGCCGCAGCTGTCGGCCTACGGCCAGCAACTGGGCGCGCGGGAAACCTGGCGCCTGGCCGAACAAGCCAATCGCCACGCGCCCGAGCTGCACGGCTTCGACACGCGCGGGCGGCGCATCGACAGCGTGGAGTTCCACCCCAGCTGGCACGCGCTGATGGCGCTTTACCGCGCGCAGGGCCTTGTCGCGCAGCCGTTTCAGGACCAACGCGCGGGCCGGTGGACGGCGTGGGCGGCGGGCTTTTACCTGCACGGCCAGGTGGAGCAAGGCACGCTGTGCCCGGCGACCATGACCACGGCCAGCATCCCCGTGCTGCAAAAGGAGCCCGCGCTGTGGGCGCAGCTGCGGGCCCAGCTATTCAGCAACGACTACGACGCGCGCGATGTGCCGCTGGCGCAGAAGCGCTCGATCTGGCTGGGCATGGGCATGACCGAAAAGCAGGGCGGCTCGGACGTGCGCGCCAACACCACGCTGGCCACGCCGTTGCGTTCGGGCGCAGGCAGGGGCGGGCGCGGCGGCGAATACCTGCTGCGCGGCCACAAGTGGTTTTTCTCGGCGCCCATGTGCGATGCGCACCTGGTGGTGGCGCGCACGGCCGAGGGCGGCCACGCCTGTTTCTTCGTGCCGCGCTGGCGGCCCGATGGCAGCAAGAACGCGGTGAACGTTCAGCGCCTCAAGGACAAGGTGGGCAACCGCAGCAATTCGAGCAGCGAGGTCGAGTTTGACGACGCCTGGGGCATCCTGATGGGCGAGGAAGGGCGCGGCATTCCCACCATCATCGAGATGGCCACCACCACCCGGCTCAACTGCGTGCTGGGCAGCGCCGCCATCCTGCGCCAGGCCACCGTGCAGGCGCTGGCCTATGCGCGCCAGCGCCAGGCTTTTGGCAAGCGGCTGGCAGAGCAGCCGCTGATGCGCGCGGTGCTGGCCGATCTGGCCCTGGAAAGCGAGGCCGCGCTGGTGCTGGCCATGCGGCTGGCGCAGGCCTATGAGCACGAGAGCGAGGGAGCGCACGACCCCGCACAGCGCGCCTGGAAGCGCGTGATGACGCCCGCCGCCAAGTTCTGGGTGTGCAAGCGCGCGGTGGAGCTGACCGGCGAGGCCATGGAAGTGTTTGGCGGCAACGGCTATGTGGACGCCAGCGTGATGGCCCGGCTGTTCCGCGAAGCGCCGGTCAACTCCATCTGGGAGGGCTCGGGCAACGTGATGTGCCTGGATGTGCTGCGTGCCATCGGCCGCGAGCCCGAGGCCGCCATGGCCTTGCTGGCCGAGCTGGCGGACACGGCTGCGGGCGAGCCGCTTTTGCTGGCCGAGCTGCAGGCGCTGCGCGGCCTGCTGGCCACGCCCCCCGAGGCGCTGGAAGCCCTGGGCCGCGTGCTGGTGCAGCGCCTGGTGCTGGTGGCCCAGGCCTGCCTGCTGCGCCGCCATGCGCCCGCGGCGGTGGCCGACGGCTTCATCGCCACGCGGCTGGGCAGCGCCGCCGCAGGCCGGGTGGTGGGGGCCATCGACACCCGGGCGATGGACGTGGCAGCGGTGCTGGCACGCGCCTTTCCCGGTTGATCGCAAAAGATGCGCCGGGGCGCTTGGGGCGGCGGCTGAACATGCCTGCCTGGAGAATTTTGAGCAAAATCGGCCGCAAGCGCTTTATTCACATGCGCCTACAGCTATTAATATGATAGCATCACGCCACAGCGCGCGGCTGCCCCCACAATGGCGGCCATGCTTTCCATTCAAGACATTCGCGATGCGGCCGTCCGGCTGCAGGGCCAGGTGCTCGACACGCCGTGCGTCGAATCGCGCACGCTGTCGGACATCGTCGGCGCCCAGGTTTTCCTGAAGTTCGAGAACCTGCAGTTCACCGCCTCCTTCAAGGAGCGCGGCGCCTGCAACAAGCTCACGCAGCTCACGCCCGCCGAGCGCGCCCGGGGCGTGGTGGCCATGAGCGCCGGCAACCATGCGCAGGGCGTGGCCTACCACGCGCAGCGCCTGGGCCTGCGCGCGGTCATCGTCATGCCGCGCTTCACGCCCGGCGTGAAGGTGGAGCGCACGCGCGGCTTTGGCGCCGAGGTGGTGCTGCACGGCGACACGCTGGAGGAAGCGCGCGCCCATGCCTACCGTCTCGCCGACACCGAGGGGCTGGTGTTCGTCCACCCCTACGATGACGAAGCCGTGGCCGCCGGCCAGGGCACGCTCGCGCTGGAGATGCTGCAGGCCGTGCCCGACCTGGACACCCTCGTCATCGCCGTGGGCGGGGGCGGGCTGATCGCCGGCGTGGCCACCGCGGCCAAGGCGCTGCGCCCGGACATCGAGATCATTGGCGTGCAGACTTCGCGCTTTCCGGCCATGGTCAATGCCATCAAGGGCACGCACCACCCGCAGGGCACATCAACCATCGCCGAGGGCATTGCCGTGGGCACGCCCGGCACCCTCACGCAGGAGGTCGTCAGGCGCCTGGTGGACGACCTGGTGCTGGTGGACGAGGGCGACATCGAGCAGGCCGTGCTGATGCTGCTGGAGATCGAAAAAACCCTGGTCGAAGGCGCGGGCGCCGCAGGCCTCGCCGCGCTGCTGCGCTACCCCGAGCGCTTTGCCGGCAAAAAAGTGGGGCTGGTGCTGAGCGGCGGCAACATCGACCCGCTGCTGCTGGCCGCCATCATCGAGCGCGGCATGGTGCGCTCGGGAAGGCTGGCGCGCATCAAGGTCAGCGCGCGCGATATTCCGGGCGTGCTGGCGCGCATCACCGCCACCGTGGCGGACGCGGGGGCCAACATCGAAGAGGTGCACCACCAGCGCGCCTTCACCACGCTGGCCGCGCAGAATGTGGAGATCGAGCTGGTGCTGCAAACCCGCGGCCAGCCCCATGTGGATCAGGTGCTGGAGGCATTGCGCGCGGCCGGCATGGAAGCCGCGCTGATTTAGGAACGTGTTCGCGGCCTTGCAGCCCCCTGGCCCACGCCACCGTCCCTGCTGCAGCTAGAATCGCACCTGATTCACGCCCTTGGAGCCATTGCCATGTCTGATCACAACACCTCGCACGCTACCGAAGCGCACACGGCCGACGCCGTGGAAAACGTTGTTCCGCTGATTCCCGTGGTGTTGCCTGTGGTGGGTGCCATCATGATTTTCCTGCTGGCCTTCATTGCCGTGAACATGGCCTGAGGCGCACATCGCCCCGCCCATGAAAACCCCGCGTCGCGGGGTTTTTTTACGCCCCCATTTCCGAAAGAAGCCGCCCATGCGATCCGGACACGCCCTCGTACTTTTCTCCGGTGGACAAGACTCCACCACCTGCCTGGCCTGGGCGCTGGAGCACTTCGGGCATGTCGAGACCATTGGCTTCGACTACGGCCAGCGCCACCAGGTGGAGCTGCAGGCGCGTCAGGAGGTGCTGTCCGCGTTGCGCGCGGGCTTTGCGCAGTGGCGCGAACGGCTGGGTGAAGACCACATGATCGACCTGGCCGTGCTGGGCCAGATCAGCGACACGGCGCTGACGCGCGACACGGCCATCGTGATGAACGCCGCCGGCCTGCCCAACACCTTCGTGCCCGGGCGCAACCTGCTGTTCTTTCAGCTGGCGGCGGCCATGGGCTACCGGCGCGGGCTGCACACGCTGGTGGGCGGCATGTGCGAGACCGATTTCTCGGGCTACCCCGATTGCCGCGATGACACCCTGAAGGCCCTGCAGGTGGCCGTGTCGCTGGGCATGGGGCAGCGCTTTACCTTCGAGACACCGCTGATGTGGCTGGACAAGGCCGACACCTGGCGGCTGGCGCACACCCTGGGCGGCCAGGCCCTGGTGGACATCGTGCTGGAGCAATCCCACACCTGCTACCACGGTGTGCGCGATACGCGCCACGCCTGGGGCTATGGCTGCGGCACCTGCCCGGCCTGCGCCCTGCGCAAGGCCGGGTTTGAGCGCTGGCAGGCGTCGCAGAACTGAATTCGCAGCAAAAGCGGTCGGCATCGAGACATAACCCCATGCATTTTTTGCATGGTTTTGGCCCGTGTCTGACAGACAAATCAGCGGCAGATTCATAAAATCGACATCCCAGTCGACCCGCGGAATCCGTGGCATAGCCTCCACCCCGTGGGGATTAATCCATGCACCCGCCCGCCGACTGAGCACGAAAGCCGTTTTTTCAAAGGCAGCGCTCAGCCATCGCATCTGCGCCCGGTCTTGCCGCAAGCTTGCCGGTCTGCTTCCTTTGAAAAAACTGTTTTTCAACTTAGGAAGCTCCCCGATGAACGCACCCACGATGCAGGGCCTGAATCTCAACGCCCCCACTTACATCAAAAACGCCCGCCTGCTGGCCTGGGTGGCCGACATGGCCGCCCTGTGCAAGCCCGACAGCATCGTCTGGTGCGATGGCTCGAAGGAAGAATACGACCGCCTGTGCCAGCAACTGGTGGATGCCGGCACCTTCAAGAAGCTGAACCCCGCCAAGCGCCCCGGCAGCTTCCTGGCCTGCTCCGACCCGTCGGACGTGGCCCGCGTGGAAGACCGCACCTACATCTGCTCGGCCAGGAAGGAAGACGCCGGCCCGACCAACAACTGGATGGAACCGGCGGACATGCGCGCCACGCTGCAGCCGCTGTTTGACGGCTGCATGCGCGGGCGCACCATGTATGTGGTGCCGTTTTCCATGGGCCCGCTGGGCAGCCATATCGCCCACATTGGCGTGGAGCTGACCGACAGCGCCTACGTGGCCGTGAACCAGCGCCTGATGACCCGCATGGGCAAGGCGGTGTACGACGTGCTGGGCGTGGACGGCGAGTTCGTGCCCTGCATGCACACCGTGGGCGCGCCGCTGGCCGCTGGCGAAAAGGACACCACCAGCTGGCCCTGCAACCCCAAGGTCAAGTACATCGTGCACTACCCCGAAACGCGCGAGATCTGGTCGTATGGCTCGGGCTACGGCGGCAACGCGCTGCTGGGCAAGAAGTGCCTGGCGCTGCGCATCGCCTCCACCATGGGCCGCGACCAGGGCTGGCTGGCCGAGCACATGCTCATCCTGGGCGTGACCAATCCCGAAGGCAAGAAATACCACGTCGCTGCCGCCTTCCCCAGCGCCTGCGGCAAGACCAATTTCTCGATGCTGGTGCCACCCGAGGCCGGTTTTGCGGGCTGGAAAGTCACCACCATTGGGGACGACATCGCCTGGATCAAGCCCCATGCCGACGGCAAGATGTACGCCATCAACCCCGAAGCGGGCTACTTTGGCGTGGCCCCCGGCACCAACATGCACACCAACCCCAACTGCATGCGCAGCCTGGACAAGGACGTGATCTTCACCAACGTGGCCCTGACGGACGACGGCGACGTGTGGTGGGAAGGCATGGAGAAAGACGGCGGCGGCATCCCCGCCCACCTGATCGACTGGCAGGGCAAGGACTGGACCCCCGAAATCGCCAAGCAGACCGGCGCCAAGGCCGCCCACCCCAATTCGCGCTTCACCGTGGCCGCCACCAACAACCCGGCGCTCGACCCCCAGTGGGACGACGCCAATGGCGTGGCCATCGATGCCTTCATCTTCGGTGGCCGCCGCTCCACCACCGTGCCGCTGGTGACGGAAGCCCGCACCTGGATGGAAGGCGTGTACATGGCCGCCACCATGGGCAGCGAGACCACCGCCGCCGCCTTTGGCGCGCAGGGCGTGGTGCGCCGCGACCCGTTCGCCATGCTGCCGTTCTGCGGCTACAACATGAGCGACTACTTCCAGCACTGGCTGGACATGGAGCACAAGCTCGAAAGCAATGGCCACACGCTGCCCAAGATCTTCTGCGTGAACTGGTTCCGCAAGGGCGAAGACGGCAAGTTCGTCTGGCCCGGCTACGGCGAAAACATGCGCGTGCTCAAGTGGATGATCGACCGCATCGAAGGCCAGGCCCAGGGCCAGGACACGATGTTCGGCATTGCGCCGCAGTATGCCGAGATCAACTGGACGGGCCTGGACTTCAACACCCAGCAGTTCCAGACCGTGACCCATATCGACAAGGCGGCCTGGGTGGAAGAACTCAAGCTGCACGATGCGCATTTCGAGCAACTGGCCTATCACCTGCCCAAGGAACTGCTGGAAACCCGGTCCGCCATTCAAACGCGCCTCACGGCTGCCTGACGCCGCACCAGCCCTTGGGGCATCGCTTCCATGAAGCGCCCGTGCCCGGGGCCATCTCCCAAGAAATCCGCAAAAATGCGCTTCAGCCGCCCGCCCCTCCTCGGGGCGCGGCGGCTTTTTCATCGCCGGGCCGCCCCAAGATGAAAAGCAGCCCCCTCAGGGGGGGCAGCGGCCCGCGAAGCGGCGGAGCGTGGGGGCCATTTTTCATGCCCACACGGTTTTGGCTCTGGCGAACGCCCTTAAAAAGCGCCGCAAGTGGCGCTTCTGTTCTGAAATCCGTGCTTCCTGTTCACAGCGCAAAGATCTTTCCGGGATTCAGGATGTTTTTCGGGTCCAGCGCCCGCTTGATGGTGCGCATCATGTCCACCGCGCCCGCGCCGGTTTCATCGAGCAAGAAGCCCATCTTGTGCAGGCCCACGCCGTGCTCGCCGGTGCAGGTGCCGCCCATGCTCAGGGCTCGGGCCACCAGTTTGTGGTTCAGGGCCTCGGCGGTGATGCGCTCTTCGGGGATGTTGGGGTCGAGCAGGTAGCCGAAGTGGAAATTGCCGTCGCCCACGTGGCCAACGAGAAAGTAGGGAATGCCGCTGGCTTCGGCCTCCTGAACCGATTCGAGCAGGCAGTCGGCCAGGCGGCTGATGGGCACGCAGGTGTCGGTGCTGATGGCGCGGCAGCCTGGGCGGCTTTGCACGGCGGCAAAGTAGGCGTTGTGCCGTGCTGTCCACAGGCGCGTGCGCTCCTCGGGCGTGCTGGCCCATTCAAAGGCATTGCCGCCGAACTCGCGGGCTATTGTTTGCACGGTTTCGGCCTGCTCCTTCACGCTGGCGGGCGAGCCGTGGAACTCCATCAGCAGCATGGGTTCTTCGCGCAGGCTGAGCTTGCTGTGCGCGTTGACCATGCGCACGCTGTGGCGGTCGATCAGCTCGACCCGCGCAATGGGAACGCCGAGCTGGATGGTCTGGATGGTGGTGCGCACGGCGGCCTCGATGCTCGGGAACGAGCAGATGGCCGCACTCACCGCCTCGGGCAGCGGGTACAGGCGCACCGTCACTTCGGTGATCACGCCCAGCGTGCCTTCGCTGCCCACCATCAGGCGCGTGAGGTCGTAGCCCGCAGCGCTTTTGCGGGCGCGCGTGCCGGTGCGGATGACTTCGCCGCTGGCGGTGACCACCTCCAGCGCCAGCACGTTTTCGCGCATGGTGCCGTAGCGCACGGCGTTGGTGCCGCTGGCGCGCGTGGCGCTCATGCCGCCAATGCTGGCGTCGGCGCCGGGGTCGATGGGGAAGAACAGGCCGGTGTCCTTGATGGCCTCGTTGAGCGCCTTGCGTGTGATGCCGGGCTGCACGGTCACGGTGAGGTCGTCGGCGTTGATGCTGAGCACCCGGTCCATGCGGCCCACATCGATGCTGATGCCGCCCTGCACGGCCAGCAGGTGGCCCTCGAGCGACGAGCCCGCGCCGTAGGGAATCACGGGCACTTCGTACTGGCTGGCCAGCGCCACGGCATCGGCCACGTCGCGCGTGCTTTCGGCAAACACCACGGCCGAGGGCGGCGGGGCCTGCAGCGAGCCTTCGTCACGCCCATGCTGCTCACGCACCGCCTGGGCCAGCGAGCATTGCGCGCCGAACCGGTTTTGCAGCGCCGCGATCAGCGCCTGCGGCACATCGCGCAGTTGGATTTCGGGCAGCAGGTGCGAGGCGGCGGTGGGGGCGTTCATGGGCGGTCTCCGGGTAGCGCAAAAGAATACCACCGGGCATCCGCAAATGCGCCGCGGTGGGGCGGGAAGCCTCACCACGGCGCTGCGCTATCAACTGGAGTGGCGGCTATCGCGCCGCCGCCGTTTCAATGATCAGTATTTGGCGCCCTTCTGGAATTCCGTGCGCGACAGGCTGCCGTCACGGTCGGTGTCGAGCTGCTCGAAGCGGTTGCCGATGGCCGGCAGCGTGGCGGCTTCATCGGCGCTGAGTTTGCCGTCGGCATTGGCATCGGCGCGGTCAAAGGCTGCTGCGGCCGAAGTGCCCGTCGCCGTGGGCGCGGTGGGGTTGGGAGAAGACGTGGCGGGTCCGTAGGAGGGTCCCCCTTGTGCCTTGGGCGCTGCGGCCGGTGCGGTCTGGGCCTGCAGGGCAGCGGCGCCGCCCAGCGAGAGTGCTGTGAACAGCAATACGCTGCGGGCGTCGAAGGCATAGGTGCGGCGTTGAATGGCTTTCATGGGTTGAAGAGCTCCGTCAAAGTTGAACAGGGTTTCATTGCACCGCAGCACGCAGTGCATGACCAGCAGTTTTGCCTGCTGTTGCCCCAGCCAACATTTGCCAGCCCGGTGTAAGAGCCTGTTTACGATCTCCCGATCCCCTGCGAGATGGTCAACAGGCTCTCATGGACAATGCGTGCTGGAGAACAAGGAGCACACATGGGCAACCGACTCACACAGATCGCCACGCGCACGGGCGACGACGGCTCGACGGGCCTGGGCGACAACACGCGCGTGTCCAAGGACAGCCCGCGCCCGCATGCGATGGGCGATGTGGACGAACTCAATTCGCACCTGGGCCTGCTGCTGTGCGAACCGATGCCGCAGGATGTGCGCGAGCTGCTGGTCGATGTGCAGCACCAGCTGTTCAACCTGGGTGGCGAGCTGTCGATTCCGGGGTTCGAGTTGCTCAAGGACGAGGCCCTGCTGCAGCTCGATGAGGCACTGGCGCACTACAACGCTGCGCTGCCGCGCCTGCAGGAGTTCATTTTGCCCGCAGGCACGCGCGCCGCAGCCCAGGCCCATGTGTGCCGCACCGTGGCGCGCCGCGCCGAGCGCGCCGTGGTGGCGCTGGGCAAACACGAGGCCGTGCGCGAAACCCCGCGCCACTACCTCAACCGGCTGTCCGACCTGCTGTTCGTGCTGTCGCGCGTGCTCAACCGCATGGACGGCGGCGATGACGTTTACTGGAAGAGCGAGCGCCTCGCGCGCGCTGCCACCGAATAGCGGCAACGCGGCCCTGCGGCGGTCAAAGCCGCATGGCTGGTGGACAGGGCCGGGTTTGCGCGGTCGTGGCCAGCGGGCTGCGCAGCCCGGCACAGCGCTTTCAGCGCGGCGCCAGCATGGCCATGGTGATGCGTGACACGCAGGTCAACTCACCCGCATCATTGACCATGTCGATCTGCCACACCTGCGTGGTGCGGCCAATGTGCACGGCACGCGCTGTGCCTGTGACCCAGCCGCTGGAAGCGGAGCGGATATGGTTGGCATTGATGTCCAGCCCCACGCCGTGGTGGCCATCGGGGCAGGCATAAAAGGCGCCGATCGACCCCAGCGTTTCCGCCAACACCACGCTCACGCCGCCATGCAGGATGCCAAAGGGCTGGCGCGTGCGCTCGTCCACCGGCACGCGTCCGCGCAGAAAATCGTCGCCCAGTTCGGTGATCTCGATGCCCAGGTGCGTGGCGGCGGTGTTGGCGTTGGTCTCGTTGAGCAGAGACAGCGAAATGGGTTTCTTCCAGATGGACATGAGGCTCCTTGAGGCAGGGGGTGGCGCGGGTGCGATTCCGTAGAGCGAGCGTAAACAAGTTCGAGGGATCCGGCGCGGCCGGTCGCCACCAGGGTCAGGCCGGGTGCATGCTACCGGTCTGGACGAAGCGATCGTGCCAGGACAGCGCTTCGCGCAGGATGTGCGGCGTGTGCTGCGGACCCTGCTGGCGCGCGCGGTCGAAGTAGTCCTGCAACTGCGGGCGGAAATCGGGGTGCGCGCAGCGGTCGATGATGACCTGCGCGCGCTGGCGCGGCGACAGGCCGCGCAGATCGGCCAGGCCTTGCTCGGTGACGATGATCTGCGTGTCGTGCTCGGTGTGGTCCACGTGCGAGACCATGGGCACGATGCAGCTGATGGCGCCGTTCTTGGCCACCGAGGGCGTGACGAAGAACGACAGGTAGCCGTTGCGCGCAAAGTCGCCCGAGCCGCCGATGCCGTTCATCATGCCCGTGCCCATCAGGTGGGTGGAGTTGATGTTGCCGTAGATGTCGGCCTCGATCATCGAGTTCATGGCGATGATGCCCAGGCGGCGCACCAGCTCGGGGTGGTTGCTGATCTCCTGCGGGCGCAGGATGATGCGTTCGCGGTAGAAGTCGATGTTCTTCTCGAAGTCCTCATAAGCGCTGCGGCTGAGCGAAATCGCCGTGGCCGAGGCCTTGCTCATCTTGCCGGCGCGCAGCAGGTCCAGCATGCCGTCCTGCAGCACTTCGGTAAAGCCCAGCAGGTTCTCGAACGGGCCGTGCAGCAGGCCGGCCAGCACGGCGTTGGCGACGTTGCCCACGCCCGATTGGACGGGCAGCATTTCTTTGGGCAGGCGCCCCATCTTCATCTCGTGCGCCAGGAAGTCGATGATGTAGCTGGCAATCTTGTTGGAGTTCTCGTCCGGCGTGGCAAACACGTTGTCGCGGTCGCCCTTGTGGGTCTCGACCACGGCAATCACCTTGGCCGGGTCCACGCGCAGATAGGGCTCGCCGATGCGGTCGTCCGCCTGGGTCATGTTGATGGGCACGCGGCGCGGCGGAATGGCCGTGCCGTAGTAGATGTCGTGCATGCCTTCCATCTTGGCCGAAGGCTTGGTGTTGACTTCGAGGATCACCTTGTCGGCAACCTCCAGCCAGGTCTTGTTGTTGCCCACGGACGCGGCGGGGATCAGCAGGCCATCGGCCGTCACGCCCAGCACCTCGATCACCGCAATGTGCAGGGGGCCGAGAAAGCCAAACCATGCATGCTGCGCGACATGCGACAGGTGCATGTCGATGAAGTCGATCTCGCCGGCGTTGATCTTGGTTCGGCAGATCGGGTCGGTGTTGAAGGGCAGGCGCTGGCCCAGGGCATCGGCCTCGGCCAGAGCGCCATCGAGCTCGGGCGCGGTCGAGGCGCCGGTCCAGACGTTGATCTTGTAGGGCTTGCCGGCCGCGTGCTCGGCCTTGGCGCGGGCCGCAATGGCCTGGGGCACGGCCTTGGGGTAGCCCGCGCCGGTGAAGCCGCTCATGCCGACGTTGGCACCGGCGGGAATCAGCGCCGCCGCCGCTTCGGCCGACATGACGCGTTGAAGGAAGGCAGGGTGGCGTACCCGATCGGCCAGGGACATGGGGGGAAACTCCGCAACGGTGGATGGGCGCCGGCGCACAAGCTGCGCCAGGTAAACCTGCTGATTTTAGCCGGGCCGGCCGAAACTCTAAGGGTTTACCCGTGACATCGGCCGGGGGCCGTCAGTTTTCGCGGTTGAGCATCGCGTACAGCAGGATGGCGCCAAACGTGGCGGTCCCGATGCCGCCGAGCGCGAACTGGCCGAACTTGAGCGTGAAGTCGCCCGTGCCCAGAATCAGCGTGATCGCGGCCACGATCAGGTTCTTGTTCTGCGAGAAATCGACCTTGTTGTCCACCCAGATCTTGGCGCCGGCCACGGCGATCAGGCCGAACACGACGATGGAGACGCCACCCATCACCGGCAGCGGAATCGCCTGGATCACGGCGCCGAACTTGGGGCTGAAGCCCAGCACGATGGCAATCAGCGCCGCCACCAGGAACACGGCGGTGGAATAGATCTTGGTGGCGGCCATCACGCCGATGTTCTCGGCGTAGGTGGTCACGCCGGTGCCACCGGCGGCGCCGCTGACCATGGTGGCGATGCCGTCGCCAATGAAGGCGCGGCCCATGTACTGGTCCAGGTTCTTGCCGGTCATGGCGGTCACGGCCTTGATGTGGCCCAGGTTCTCGGCCACCAGGATGAAGACCACCGGAGCGATCAGCAGCATGGCCGGCGCGCTGAACACCGGTGCCAAAAAGCCCGGCATGCCGACCCAGGGCGCGGCCAGCACCGCCGAGAGGTCGAGCGGCTTGCCCAGGCCCAGGCCGTTGGTCAGCACGGCATAGATCGCGCTGGCCACGATCAGGCCCACCAGAATCAGCAGGCGCTGCACCATGCCGCGCGTGAGCACGGCCACCAGGCCGACGCTGAGGAAGGTGACCACCTGCATCCAGCTGTCGAAGTTGCTGGCAGCCATGTTCTTGATGGGGATGCCCGCCAGGTTCAGGCCGATCACCGCCACCACCGAACCCGTGACCACGGGTGGCATGAAGCGCTCGATCCAGCCCGTGCCCACCATCTGCACGATGGCGCCGATCAGCGTGTAGAGCAGGCCGCAGGCAATGATGCCGCCCAGCGCCAGGCCGATGTTGGCATTCGGCCCCTTGCCCGCGTACGAGGTGGCAGCAATCACCACGCCGATGAAGGCAAAGCTCGACCCCAGGTAGCTCGGCACCTTGCCGCCGGTGACCAAAAAGAAGATCAGCGTGCCGATGCCGCTCATCAAAATGGCGAGGTTGGGGTCAAAGCCCATGAGGATGGGCGCCAGCACCGTGGCGCCAAACATCGCAATCACGTGCTGCACGCCCATCACGGCCGTCTGCGGCCAGGGCAGCCGCTCGTCCGGTCCGATCACGCCACCCTGTTGCAGCGCGTCGGCGCTTTTCTCCCTCCAGGTCATGAAGCCCATGGATTTTTCTCCGTTGTGAATTGATGGCGTGCATGGTAGGGGATATGCGCGCCTTGGGATGACCCACATCACTCCCTGCGGTCGGTGGCAGCGCGGCCTCGGGCGATCCGCCGCGTTGCTTTTCTTGCCCATGGCCGGGCTATTGGCTGCAAGAAGACGCCTTGCGGCCCGTTCCGATCCGCACTGCCCCGACGCCCTGGGCAGGTCATCCCTTGGTGGCGCTGCTGGCACGGTGATCAAGCTGTCACGTCAGCGACTGGGCACGCGGTAAAACCCCGTGGCGCCGCGCAGCCGGGGCGCACTATGCTTACCGCCATGAATGCTTCCTACCTTCCCCGGATACGTCTTTACCAGGACTGGCTGCGCGAGCAGCGTGGCCTGCAGTTTGCCGATTACGACGCCCTGTGGCGCTGGTCCACCACCGATCTGGATGGGTTCTGGCAAAGCGTTTGGGACTATTTCGATATTCAGTCGCCCACGCCCCACACCGCTGTGCTGGCCAGGAACACGATGCCCGGCGCGCAGTGGTTCCCCGGCGCCCAGGTCAACTACGCGCGCCAGGTGCTGCGCCATGTGGATGCCGCGCACGCCGCCGGCCTGCCGGCCATCGTCAGCAGCAACGAAAAGCGCCAGCACCGCGAGCTGAGCTGGACGGAACTGCGCCGCCAGGTGGCGTCGCTGGCGCTGCACCTGCGCGAGCAGGGCGTGGAGCCTGGCGACCGCGTGGCCGCCTACCTGCCCAACGTGCCCGAGGCCATGGTGGCCTTTCTGGCCACGGTCAGCATCGGCGGCGTGTGGAGCATCTGCGCCCCCGACATGGGCACGCATGCCGTGCTCGACCGTTTCCGCCAGATCGAGCCCAAGGTGCTGATCGCCGTGGACGGCGTGAGCTACGGCGGGCGCGACCACGACCGCCTTGGCGTGCTCGCCGAACTGCGCGCCCAGCTCCCGAGCGTGCAGCACGCGCTGCTGCTGGGCAATCTGAATGCTACTGTTTCGGTAGCTGGTTACGCAGACTGGATAGGCGCTACAGGCAAAAATGACCATGAAACCGATGCCTTCGAACCGCTCTGGCTACCGTTCGACCACCCGCTTTGGATCGTCTATTCGAGCGGTACCACCGGGTTGCCGAAACCCATCGTGCACGGCCACGGCGGCATGGTGCTGGTGCAGATGCAACTGGGCGCGCTGCACAACGACATTGGCTGCAGCTACGCGCCCAACAGCTTTGGCGAGCGCTACCACTGGTACAGCTCCACCGGCTGGGTGATGTGGAACGCGCAGGTCAGCGGACTGCTGACGGGCACCACCTGCGTCATCTTTGACGGCAACCCCGGCGGTAGCAAGGAACACCCCGACTGGGGCCTGCTGTGGCGCTTTGCGGTTGAGACCGGTGTGACCTACTTCGGCGCTGGCGCGGCCTTTTATGCCAACTGCATGAAGGCCGGGCTGGCGTTGAAAGATTGCGGCGACCTCTCGCGCATCCGTGCGCTGGGCACCACCGGTTCGCCGCTCTCGCCCGAAGTGCAGGCCTGGGGCACGGCGCAGTTCAGGTTGATTCGTGGCATGGCGGGCGACACGCCCGCCGCCGCCGGGCTGTCCGTGCCTGCGCAGGCAGGCGCAGAGCCGCAGCCCGACATCTGGTGGAACAACATCTCCGGGGGCACCGATTTCTGCGGCGCCTTCCTCGGCGGCCACCGCGAGCTGCCGCAGGTGCCCGGCGAGATGCAATGCCGCATGCTCGGCGCCGCCGTGGAATCGTGGAACGCCGAGGGCCTGCCGGTGACCGACGCAGTGGGCGAGCTGGTCTGCACCCAGCCCATACCGTCGATGCCTTTGTTCCTGTGGGGCGACGTGAGCACCGCCGGGCCGCCCCAAGGGGCGAAGGCCCCCTCGGGGGGCAGCGACCCACACGCAGTGGGGGAGCGTGGGGGCGATCCATACGGCTCGCGTTACCTGTCGAGCTACTTCGACATATACCCCGCAGGCCACGGCCGCCAGCCCGGCGGCGGCGATGGCCCGGCCCGCATGGGCGCGGTGTGGCGCCATGGCGACTGGCTCAAGATCGGCACCAACGGCGGCTGCATCATCTACGGCCGCAGCGATGCCACCATCAACCGCCACGGCCTGCGCATGGGCACGAGCGAAATCTACAGCGCGGTCGAGTCGCTGCCCGAGGTGCTCGACAGCCTGGTGGTGGACCTCGAATACCTGGGCCGCGAAAGCTACATGCCGCTGTTCGTGGCGCTGCGCCCCGGCAGCGTGCTCGACGATGCCCTGCGCGCGCGCATCAACGGCGCGGTGCGCACCGCTTTGAGCCCGCGCTTTGTGCCCGACGACATCTTCGTGGTGGCCGAGGTGCCGCGCACCCTCAGCGGCAAGAAGCAGGAACTGCCCATCAAGAAACTGCTGCTGGGCCAGCCCATCGAGAAGGTGGTCAACAAGGATGCGATGGCCAACCCGGGGTGCCTGGGCTGGTATGTGGACTTCGCCGTACGGCGCGCGGCGCAGGGCACGCCAGCGTAGCCACCCCCTTGCGGCATATCGCACCCCGCCAGTGCGGTATGCCCCCGCGGCTACCATTGCCGCGCACTTTTCTCAAACTCAATCCATGCCAGGCCATTCCCTCCCCGCACATCCGCTGTCCGCAGCGGTGCGGGTGTGCGCGCCGGTGGACGACACACCCGCCCTGCGCGCGCTCTACGGGTTCCAGGCCCGCAGCTGATACCGCGCCGGCCCTGCGTGCAAAGGGCCGGCGCAGCGCCCTGACCACCGCGCCGCGCGCGCACCGGTGACGGGCTCCGGCACACCTCCCCCCCCTTCTTCCCCTTTTTCTGTGGGGCACCGGTGCGCGCCATGGCATGGCGCTGCGGCCTGTGCCGCTGCATTGCTGGAGTTCGTGATGGACCTCGTGTTGTCTCCCCCTGCCTTCGCCTGGCATTGGCCCGATCTGCGCGCCTGGTGGCGGCGCCCCCATGAGCTGCGCATCGACGTGGACCCGCCCGCCGAAGGCGCTCTGGAGCAGGAGCTCGGCACCCTGCACGGCCGCCTGTATACGCCCGGCGACCGGCTGTACGGCCTGCCCACCGAGCCGCTGCCGGACCCGCGCTTCGTGATGCACCGCCGCGAGGCCGACGGCGAGTGGTACGTGTATGTCGAAGACCGGGCGGAGCGCCGACTGGCGGGCTACACCGTCCTCAACCGCCTGATCGAGGTGGACCGCCATACCGACCCGCATGTTCGCGCACCGCACTCCAGGTACGCGCCGGCCTACCAGCGCCGGGGCCTGGCCACCGGCGTGTATGGCTGGGCGCTGGGCGCCGGGATCTGCCTGGTGTCGGGCGCGCGCCAGTCCAGCGGGGCGCATGCGCTGTGGCGCTCCCTCACCCGCCGCCACACCTGGGGCTATGTGGACCTGCACGGCAAGCGGCTGGTGTACCTGGGCCGTGACGTGCCCGCGCCCCGGCGCGAGGCCCTGCCGGTGAGGATGCTGCTGCTGGGCCAAGGCTGGACGCTGCCGGCGTTTGCCGCCGCCGTGCGGATGGTGCAGGAGGAACAAGGCCCGATGGGCCGCCAGCGCGATGCGGCCGCCGCCTGAGCATGCAGGACGGCGGCGCCCAAAGGACGGCCGGCACCCGGTGCGCCGCATAATGGTTTCCCCCGCGCCATGTGCCGCACCCCGGAGACCTGCCCATGCCGACCCCGCCCCCAGCGCCCAAGCGCTTTTCGATGATCCGCGAGTTCCACCTGGCCGACTGGTTCACGCTGGGCAATGCGGTCTGTGGCGTGGGCGCCCTGTTTTCGGCCATGACCTACCTGGAGACGAACGATGTGCTCCATATCTATTTCGCCTGCGCGCTGGTGCTGGCCGCGCTGATCTTTGACGTGTTCGATGGCCGCATCGCGCGCTGGCGCCAGAAAAGCTCGGCCATGGGGCGCGAGCTCGATTCGCTGGCCGACGTGATCTCGTTCGGCGTGGCGCCCGCCATCATTGCCTATGGCTGCGGCATGCAGGGGCTTTATGACCGCATCGTGCTGGCCTATTTCGTGGCCTGCGGCGTATCGCGCCTGGCGCGCTACAACGTCACGGCCGAAACGCTGTCGGGCGACGATGGCAAGGTGAAATACTTCGAGGGCACGCCCATCCCCACTTCCATCGTGCTCGTGGGGCTGCTGGCCCTGGCCGGCTACCTGGGCGCGGTGCGCGAGCACCTGTGGTTCGGCAAGCTGCTGATTGGCGGCTTCACGCTGCACCCGCTGGTGCTGCTGTTTGCGGTGTCGGGTTCGTTGATGATCAGCCGCATCCGCATCCCCAAGCTCTGATTACAGGTTCAAAGCCCCCTTTGGCGCACCGGGCCTGCGGCGGCGGCGGCGGGAAGATGATTGCTATCAAAAAGAGAGCTGTTAGCGCTTATCCATCAAGCGCTAGCGGTGATTTTGAAGCCGCAAATTGCCAGAAAGCTGCCGGACTTGGAGCAGCGACCAGCGAAAACCGAAGGTTTCACCAAAATGGCCCCGGCGAGGACAGTTTTTGCCGGATTTGCAGCCCCATGGCCGGGGCCATGGGGCAAGAAGACGGTGTTCCCGAAGCGCGGCGAAGCCAAAAATGGACCGCTCAGGCCCATTTGCAGCCGACGCGCTTCTGCCGCCCAGACTCCTAGGCAAAGTAGCGCTGCTCCAACGCGGACGAGGGGGTGGGGCCGCCGAGCATGCGGGAAATATCCGCTGCCGGCAGGGCCTTGGCGAACAACCAGCCCTGGTAGGTTTGGCACCCATTGCTGCGCAGGAACACCAGTTGCGCGGCTTCTTCCACGCCTTCCGCCACCACCGGCAGGCCCAGGGTGTGGGCCATCGCGATCACGGCGCGCACCAGCACGGCATCATGGTCGTTGTGCGTGACCTGGCGGATGAACTCGCGGTCGATCTTCAGGCGCGACACCGGCAGTTGGCGCAGGTACGACAGCGATGAGTAGCCGGTGCCAAAATCGTCCAGCGCAATGCTGAAGCCCAAAGCGCGGAGCCGGTCGAAAACCTGGTGCGCCGTCTCGGGGTCGGCCATGGCCTCGGTCTCGGTGATCTCCAGTTCAATCAACTCGGCGCGCGTGCCGTACAGGGCGAGCAATTGCTGCAGCCTTGTTGGCAGTTGCGCCTGGCGAAACTGCTGCGCCGACAGGTTGATCGAAACACGCACCGGTGTTCCGTTGTCGGCCCACTCGGCAGCCTGGCGGCAAGCGGTCTCCAGCACCCAGTCGCCCAGGGGGTGGATGAGGCCGGTGGACACGGCCACCGGAATGAAGCGATCGGGCGGCACGCTCCCCAGCTCGGCATCGTGCCAACGCAGCAGCGCCTCCACGCCCACGATGCTTCCCGTGCTCACATCCACCTGGGGCTGGTAGTGCAGTTCGAGGGCCTGTGTTTCGACGGCACGCTTGAGTCGCTCGTGCATCTGGCTGCGTTGGCTCAGGGCTTCGCTCATTTCGGGCCGGTACACGGCGTGCGTGCCCCGCCCGTGGGCCTTGGCCGCATACATGGCCATGTCGGCAAAGCGCATCAGCGTGCCCGAGTCTTGCGCATCGTCGGGGAACGCGGTGATACCGATGCTGGCGCCCAGGCTGACTTCACCCATCTTGAGCTGGCAGCGCGCCGAAAGGCTGCGCTGCACCTTCTGTGCAACCTGGAGCACATGGTCCATCGATGGCACATCGGGCAGCAGCACCGTGAACTCGTCACCGCCCAGCCGGGCAATCACATCGCCCGCGCGCAAGCTGCTGCGCAGCCTGCGCGCCACCTCGATCAGCACCTGGTCGCCCGCTGCATGACCGTGGGAATCGTTGACGTCCTTGAACTCGTCCAGGTCGAGCAGCAAGAGTGCCATCATCCGGCCACCGCGCCGTGCCCGCTGCATGGCCTGCTCGAAATGCTGCATGAACATCCACCGGTTCGCCAGCCCCGTGAGCCCGTCGTGGGTGGCCTGGTAGTGCATGTCTTCCTGCAGGCGCTTCATCTCGGTCATGTCGCGCATGTACACCACCGCTACAAAGCGGTCGCCCATGCTGCAGTGCCCCAGGGCGATGTCGACGGGCACCGACTGGCCGTCCTTGCGCAGCAGTTGCAGCTGACTGACCATGCCCATGGGCCGCGCAACCGGGTGCTGAAAAAAGCTCTTGACCAGATGGTTGTGCTTGCTGCGCATGTGCTGCGGCAGAAACACGCTGACCGACTGGCCCGTCAGCTCTTCGGGGCCGTAGCCGGTCAGCAGCTCGGTGGCCGGGTTGGCCTTGAGGATGGTGCCGGTGTCATCCACGATCAGGATGCCATCCGGCGCGGCGTCCAGCGCGGCCATGGCAAGGGCTTCTTCGTTGGATGTTTGCTGCATCTCACACCCCATGCTGGAACACCGACGCGGCCTCGTCAAGGCGCTGGGCCTGCTCGCCCAGCACCTGGCTCAGTTGGGCGTTGCGCTCCACCTGTGCCGCGTTGAGCTGGGACATTTGTTCCAGTTGCGCAAGCGCCTGGTTGATCTGGGCCACGCCATGCGCCTGCTCCCGACTGGCCAGGCGAATGTCTTCCATCATCGTGGCCACGCGCTCAACGACCTGAACGGCTTCGGTCAGCGTGTTGCCAGCCGAGGTCACGGTGCGGTTGCCCGCATCGATCTGCGCGGTCGATGCGTCGATGAGTTGCCTGATCTCTTTGGCGGCGTTCGCGCTCTTGATCGACAGCGCGCGCACCTCCGACGCCACGACCGCAAAACCCTTGCCGTGCTCGCCTGCGCGCGCTGCCTCGACCGCCGCGTTGAGTGCGAGGATGTTGGTCTGGAATGCAATGGAGTCGATCAGGCTGGTGATGTCGGCCACCTTCTGGCTCGATGCCGAGACGCCGCGCATGTTGTCCTGAGCCTGCGTCACCATGGCTGCGCTTTGCGACGCCACCCGCACCGCCTGCGCCGCCATCTGCGCGGCCTGTGCGGCGGTTTCGCTGTTGCTGCCGATGGTGGTGGCCAGCTGTTCGTTGGCGGCGGCGGTTTCTTCGACGCTGGCAGCGGCCTCGCGGGTGCGCTGGGCCAGTTGTTCATTGCCTTGCTGCAGGTCGTCCGCACCGCTGCGCACACGCACCACCTTGCCCTGGATGTCAGCCACCAGCGAGACCAGATTGAGCGATGCTTGCTCGATGCCACGCATCACGGCGCCGATCTCGTCGCTGCGGTTCAGGAACAAGGGCGCGGCGCGCTGGCCGCTGGCCACCGCCTGCGCTTGCGCCATGAGCTGTTGCAGGGGCCCGTGCACCGCCGTGCGCAGCCACCACCCGCTGAGCAGCACGGCCAGCGTCCACCCCGCCAGCGCAGGCCATTGCGATGCCGGCGACACCCCCGCCGACGCCATGCCTGCGGCGCCCGCCAGCCACAAAGCCGCCAACCCCAGGCGCATGCGCGTGGCCAGCGACACGAAGCGCCAGCGCGTGTACCAGCCCATCAGGCCCTTGCGCACCACCTGGCCGCGCAGCAGGCCGAGTTTCTGGTTTCCCGTGTGGAGTTCGCGGTAGATTTCCTCGTGCGCCGCCACGCTGTCGCGGTCGGGCTGGGTGCGTACCGACAGGTAGCCTGTCACTTCACCCCGGTGGCGGATGGGTGCGGCGTTGGCACGCACCCAGTAGTGGTCGCCATCCTTGCGGCGGTTCTTGACCAATGCCGTCCAGGTGCGACCGCTCTGGATGGTGCTCCACATGTCATCGAACGCCTCAGGCGGCATGTCGGGGTGCCGCACCAGGTTGTGGGCTTGGCCATACAGCTCGTCGCGCTCAAAGCCGCTGCAGGCGATGAAGGCATCGTTGGCATAGGTGATGCGTCCCTTCAAATCGGTGGCAGACAGCAAGGTCTCGTGCTCGCCTACCAAGTACTCGCGCTGCGTGACGGGGCCGTTGTTTTTCATGGAAGAGAAGTTGGGTGAACATTCCTGGCATCAAGAGACACCTCCGGGCCTTGGCACGGTGCCGCGGCCGCGGAAAAATCATTGTGAGAAGTTGCTACATCGGGCGATAGCAGTATCCGCCCGGTTTTCCCTGTATCTGAATCTGATGTGATCCATGTCACCGGATGCCGCCTGTGGTGTGCGGAAAAAGCGACACAACCTGATACGCAGCAAAGCGCCCTCCTGGCCGGCGTGCGCAGTGGCTCATTGCGCCGGTGGATTCATTGCCTTGATGGTCCGCTCCAGTCGGGGCACGTCGAGGTCGCAGTGATAGCGGCCACTGCGGCTCACGTCGCCCTCTTTTTCGAGCCGGGCAAAGGCCCGGGTGATCGACTCGCGTGTGGTGCCCAGCAGTTCAGCCAGGGTGGTCTGGTTCGGCAGGCGCACGCGCAGGCTGTTTTGCAGATCGCTCAGGTGCAGCAGTGCCCCGGCCAGTTGCCGCGCCACGCCGGTGCAATGGCTCAGTTGACACCAGTTGAAATGGCTTTCGAACGCCTGCGCCATGGCCCCGGACATGTGGCCCAGAAAAACCGGGTCTTCGAGCAGCCCGCGGCGGCGCATGGCTGCGATAGGCAGCTCGCAATAGCGCCCCTCCAGAATGCCGATGTGCGTGACTGGATTCGCCCGGCCCAGCAGCCCGAAGCTGCCGATCACCGTGCCGCGCCCCAGCATGCCGATCGACTGGCGCTTACCGTGGCGTGACTCACGGCGCATCATGGTGACGCCCGACTTGATGATGCGGATGGCGGTGGTGGTCGACCCTTGCGCCTGCAGCACATCGCCCGCGAGAAAGCGGTGTTCCTTGAGCTGAAGTTGGACCACTTGATCGGCGTCGATGCGGGTTACCGGGCACGAATGCTGTGCCGAGCAGTGCTGGCAGGGTCGGGGTGCCAACGCGGAGGCATTTTTCGCATCTGCGCAGAGAGCGGTCATGGCTGGCGCCAGACGGATGGGACGGGGTATCGGCAAATGGGTGGTGGGCGTGCGCAGGGTTTCTGCAAAACGCAAGCTGTCGTGCATTGGACGGGGATGAATGATCCGCTTGCCTGCGAAAAACGCGCATTCTCGTCAGTCCCGTCAGCGAAACCTCAGGAATCATGGCTGCAAATGGTGTCCGTCGGGCCGCGCCCCGCGATGGTAACAGTTTGTCACGCGAAGGGGCATGTGAGCCAATGCAAAGGTGGATGCGTTGGCAGCACGCTTCTTCTGAAAAGGCCTGGAACACGGTTGTGGGGCACAGGCCCATCACGGGCAACGCACTACAGTGGCAGCCGTCACGCCCGCTCATTCCATCCACCGCCGCACCGCCTTCCCATGCCCCAGGTCCCCCCGAACCCCGATATCCCGCTGCAGGGCTGGCGTCTGCGGCTGTACACCATCATCTTCGAGGCCGACACCCGCGCGGGGCGCCTGTTCGACATGGCGCTGATCGCCGCCATCCTGCTGAGCATTGCCGTGGTGGTGGCCGACAGCGTGCCCGCGCTGCACGAGCGCTGGCGCCAGCCGTTCACCTGGGCCGAGTGGTGCTTCACGGCGCTGTTCACGCTCGAATACGTCGCCCGCCTGGCCTGCACCCGGCGGCCGCTGCGCTATGCCACCCGCTTTTTTGGCGTGGTGGACCTGCTGGCCATGCTGCCCACCTACCTGGCCCTGTTGTTTCCGGGCGCGCACGCGCTGATCGATGTGCGCGTGCTGCGCCTGCTGCGCGTTTTCCGGGTGTTCAAGCTCACCTCGTACCTGGCCGAGTACCGGGGCCTGGGCCGGGCCCTGCAGGCCAGCGCCCGCAAGATCATCGTGTTCATCACCGGCGTGCTGATGATCGTGCTGGTCATGGGCACGCTGATGTACGTGGTCGAGGGGCCGGCCAACGGCTTTTCCACCATTCCCACCGCGGTGTACTGGGCCATCACCACCATGACCACGGTGGGTTTTGGCGACATCACGCCCAAGACCGACCTGGGGCGCTTCATCGCCTCGGCCATGATGCTGCTGGGCTGGGGCACGCTGGCCGTGCCCACGGGCATCGTGACGGCCGAGATGACCTCGCAGCGCCTGTCTGCAACACCTGCGCCCACCACCCGCACCTGCCACGAATGCCTGACCGAAGGCCACCTGCCCGAAGCGCTGTACTGCCTGCACTGCCTGCACTGCGGCGCCCGGCTGCCGCAATGGCAGCATGAACCCCGCCCTTGATCCGTTCAGGCACGGGGCGTTACGCTTTCACGGGGTGCTGCACAGTACACTTTGCCCTTTTGGCCCCACCAGCGGTGCGCCTGCCCGGCGCCGGGCGGCGTGCCCTTCATCCCTGCAATCCATCCATGGCCTTTGACACGGCGGCGCAAGCCCGCACCAGCTTTGATCTCAAGAGCGCCTCGCTGCCGGTGGTGGCCGTGGTGCTCAAGACCACCGACGCCGCGCAGTTTGCCGCCGACCTGGCCGGGCGCGTGGCCGATGACCCGGGCTTTTTCGACAACGACCCCGTGCTGATCGACCTGGCCCCCGTGCGCGAGGCGCCCGAGCCCATCGACTTTGCCGCCATCACGGTGCAGCTGCGCCGCCACAGCACCTTGCCGGTGGCCGTGCGCGGCGGCAGTGCCGCCCAGATGGCGGCGGCGCGCGCCTTGGGCCTGGCCGCGGCACCCGATGCCCCGCCCGCCCGCGCCGAAGCGCCCGCCCGCGAAGTGCGCGAGGTCGTCCGCGAAGTGGTGCACGAGGTCGAGGTGGTGCACGAGGTAGTGCGTGAAGTGCCCATACCCGGCCCCGGCACCGTGGTGGTCGACAAACCCCTGCGCTCGGGCCAGCAGGTCTATGCGCGCGGCGCCGACCTGGTGGTAATGGCCGTGGTGAGCTTTGGCGCCGAAGTCATTGCCGACGGCAACATCCACGTCTATGCTCCGCTGCGCGGCCGTGCGATTGCCGGCGCACGCGGCAACACCGAAGCCCGCATCTTTTCGACCTGCCTGGAGCCGCAACTGGTTTCCATCGCGGGCATCTACCGCACCACCGAGACCGAGTTGCCCGCCGACGTGCGTGGCAAGCCGGCCCAGGTGCGGCTTGACGGCGAGAAGCTCATCATCGAGCCGCTCTGAAGTGAAACACCCCCTATGTCGCTTCGCTCCTTTCCCCCGCTCTCGCAGCGCTGCGCGCTGCGGGCAGGAGGACGCTCCCAGCGCGGCGGGGCGGCCCTTGCGCGGGAGCCCTGGCGTGGGCCGCGCCCGTTTCATGCGTCGCCGGTGGTGCAACGCACCATGAAAATCTGATACTTCATTCATCATCAACATCCCACAGAGAATCAGCACACATGGCCAAAATCGTCGTCGTGACCTCCGGCAAGGGTGGCGTGGGCAAGACCACCACCAGTGCCAGCTTTGCCACCGGCCTCGCCCTGCGCGGGCACAAGACCGCCGTGATCGACTTCGATGTCGGCCTGCGCAACCTGGACCTCATCATGGGCTGCGAGCGCCGCGTGGTGTATGACCTGATCAACGTGATCCAGGGCGAGGCCAACCTGAACCAGGCCCTCATCAAGGACAAGCAGTGCGACAACCTGTTCGTGCTGGCCGCCAGCCAGACGCGCGACAAGGACGCGCTGACCCAGGAAGGCGTCGAGAAGATCCTGACCGACCTCGCCGGCATGGGCTTTGAGTACATCATCTGCGACTCGCCCGCCGGCATCGAAAGCGGCGCGCTCATGGCCATGCACTTTGCCGACGAGGCCCTGCTGGTGACCAACCCCGAGGTGTCGTCGGTGCGCGACTCCGACCGCATCCTGGGCATGCTGGGCAGCAAGACCCGGCGCGCCATCGAAGGCGGCGAGCCCATCAAGGAGCACCTGCTCATCACGCGCTACAACCCCGGCCGCGTGCAGGACGGCCAGATGCTGAGCCTGGAGGACATCCAGGACATCCTGCGCATCAAGCTGATCGGCGTGATTCCCGAGTCGGAGGTGGTGCTGCAGTCGTCCAACCAGGGCACGCCCGCCATCCACGCCCAGGGCACCGATGTGTCCGAAGCCTACAAGGACGTGATCGACCGCTTCCTGGGCGTCACCGACAAGCCGCTGCGCTTCATCGACGCCGAAAAGCCCGGCTTTTTCAAACGCCTGTTCGGGAGCAAATAAGCCATGGCGTCATTCCTGTCCTTCCTGCTGGGCGAAAAGAAAAAGACCGCCAGCGTCGCCAAAGAGCGCCTGCAGATCATCCTGGCGCACGAGCGCAGCGGCCGCAACGCCGCCGAGCCCGACTACCTGCCCGCGCTGCAGCGCGAGCTGGTGGCGGTGATCTCGAAATACGTGAAGATCAATCCCGAAGACCTCAAGGTGCACCTGGAGCGCCAGGACAACCTGGAAGTGCTGGAAGTCAAGATCGAGCTGCCCGAGGCGGTGCGCTGATTTTTAGGCGAAATAGGGCGCTAGTGCCCTGTGCATAAGCGCTTGCAGCTATCAAAAATGGAGTAAACGCGTCTCAACGCGCGTGCTTGGCAAACTTCCCGGCAAAGGCCTGGGCGATGCTCAGGCCACGCTGCCCGGGTACCAGGGTGGCTGTCTGTCCCGCCGCGATGGTGCCCTGCTGCTCCACCGCCAGGTAGTAGCCGCAGCACCCGGCGATCGCCATCGCGCGCGCCGCTTGCGGGAATCCCATCACGGCATTGAACTTGTAGCAGGGCTCGCGCGGCGCCGTCACGCGCAGCACGCAATCGGGAAAGTGCAGCCGGTCGCCCACGTAGACCTCGTGTTCCAGCAGACCCTCGACCGTGAGGTTTTCGCCCAGGAAGCCGGGCGGCAGGGACTCGTCGAACAGGCTTAAGCCCCGCTCGCGCCGCTGTGTCTGCCAGAAGGCGTAGTGCACCGCCGGGTAGGCATACACCGCCTTGTCCAGGCCGCCGTGCACGCTCAGGTCGGCCTGCTCGTCGCCGGCCAGGCCCAGCCGGCCGACGGTGACGGCGCCGGGTGTGGATGATTTGCCGATGGCGGTGAGGATCTTGCGCCCGCCGATGCGCACGGGCTGGGCCGTTCCCACATTCACGCTGTGCAATTGCAACGCCGGGGCCATGGGCTGCACGGTTTAGAGCGGGTGCTCGGTGTAGAAGCGCCCACCGTGGTACAGCAGCGGCGACATGCCGCCCTGGTGGTGGCAGCGCTCGACCTCGCCGACAAAGATCACATGGTCGCCTTCGTCGTAGCGGCTGCGGTTGAAGCATTCGAAGGTGGCCGCGGCGCCCGCCAGCAAAGGCGCACCGCTGATGCCGGGGTGGTGTTCCACACCGGCAAAGCGGTCGATCCCGCGGGCGGCAAAGCGCTCGGCCAGGGCCTTCTGGTCGGCGGCCAGCACGTTGATGGCGTAGTGGGAGCCGTTGGCAAAAGCCGGCATCGAGGCGGCCGCGCGCGACAGGCTCCACAGCACCAGGGGCGGCTGCAGCGATACCGAATTGAACGAATTGGCGGTGAGCCCGATGAGTTCGCCGGCTGCATTGCGGGCCGTGACGATGGTCACCCCGGTGGCGAACATGCCCAGCGCATCGCGAAACTCGCGCGCGGAAAAACTCGGCGGGCGGGCCAGTGCGGGGGGGGGCAGGGAACTGTTCACAAAAACGGGGCGCAGAGCCGTGGGGGAAGGGGAGGGCTATTATGGTGCGGCGCCCGAAACCACGCAGGCTTGGGGCGTATCCAGCGGGCGTGGCCCCTTTCCGCGGAACACTGCATGGCACTCCTACCCACCTACATCACCCTGGGCGCAGGCCCCACCGTGCTCATGCTGCACGATGCCGACGGTGGCCACCTCACGTTCGCGCCCCAGGTCGAGCGGCTGGCCAGCGCCGGCTACCGCGCCGTGGCGTGGGACATGCCGGGTTATGGGTTCAGCGCACCCATCGAGCCCTACACCTTCAAGGGCCTGGCGCAAAGCTGCCTGGCGCTGGTGGATGCGCTGCAATGCGGGCCGGTCACGCTGGTGGGCCATGGGCTGGGTGCCATGCTGGCGGCAGAGGTGGCATTGCGCCAGCCCGCGCAGGTGCGGCGGCTTGTGCTGTGTGCGGGAGGCCCGGGGCTCGATGCCCAGGCCACTCAGGACTGGGTCAGCCCCCGCCTGCAGGCGCTGCAGGCGGTGGACGGCGGCCAGTCCATGGGCCTGCTGGCCCAGGCCCTCGTGCCCCGGTTCATCGGCAGCGGTGCCTTGCCCGAGGGCGTGCGGCTGGCGGGCCATGCGTTGTCGCAGGTCTATCCGGCGACCTACCGGCGGGCGTTGCAGCTGCTGGCGCTGTTTGACCGCGATGCCACCGCGTTCAGGCGCCTGGCGATGCCCACCTTGCTGCTGGGCGGCGCCGTGGACCCCTGCACGCCGCCCGCCGCGCTGCAGGCCCTGGCCGAGGTGCTGCCCGATGCCCGCCACCAGAGCCTGGCGCATGTCGGCCATTGGCCGCAACTGGAAGACCCGGACGGATTCGACGCAGTGTTGCTGGACTTTCTGGCACAGCAGCGCCAGCTGCACTGAGGGGCGGCGTCAGGCCGGGAACACGCGCTCAGGCGGCAACGATGGTGCGCCCGGTCGGCCCCGATTCAGCGCCCAGAAAGCCGAAGTTCATCGCGGGCTGCGCGCCGCTGATCAGCTCGGCCAATGCCTTGCCCGACCCCGCGCCATGCGTCCAGCCCAGCGTGCCGTGGCCGGCATTGACCCACAGCTTGTCCACGCGGGTGCGTCCGATGAACGGGATGTTGGTGGGGGTGGCCGGGCGCAGGCCGGTCCAGTACTGCGGGTTGCCGCCTTGCTCGGGCGTGCGGGTGTCGCATACGCCGGGCAGGATCTCTTCGATGCGGCGAGAGAGCATGTGGCAGCGGGCGCGGGCCACGGGGCTGTCCAGCGACAGGTCATACCCGCCCAGTTCGATGGTGCCGGCCACGCGCAGCGCATCGCCCAGGCGGCTCATGGCGAGCTTCTTGCCATCGTCGATGGTGGACACCATGGGGGCCCCTTCGGGGCGCAGCAATGGGAAGGTGGCGCTGTAACCCTTGCCGGGATAGATTGGCAGATCCACGCCCACGGTGCGCAGCAGCGACGCGCTGTAGGAGCCGCAGGCCACCACGATGGCGTCGCCCTTCAAAATGTAGTCTTTTTTGCCTTCAGCGCCCGATTGGCGTGCCGTGACAGCTATTGAATCAATAGCATTTCCAATCTTGTTGAGGCGCAGCACATCGTGGCCGTAGAGAAACTGCGCACCGCGCTCGGCGCAGCGGCGGGCCAGTTCCTGTGTGAACACGCGCGCGTCGCCGCTTTCGTCGGTGCTGGTGTAGGTGCCGCCGGTGATGCGGTCGCCATAGGCCTTGAAGGCCGGCTCGATCTGCAGCAGCTCGTCGCGGCTGACCAGGCGGCGCTGCACACCGAACTTGCGCATCAACCCGACCGCGTGGCCCGCGTCGTCCAGCGATTTCTGGTCGGTGTAGAAGTGCGCGATGCCGCGTTCGAGGCGGTGGTATTCGATGCCAGTGGTGCGCACCACGTCTTTCAGGGCCGCATGGCTGTAGGCACCCAGGGCCACGATCTGCTGCACGTTGCGCTCGAACGCCTTGTCGTTGCATTGCGCCAGGAACTTCAGACCCCAGCGCCATTGCTCCCAGTCAAGCTGGGGCCGGAACAGCAGCGGCGCTTCCTTGTCGAACATCCACTTGAGCGCCTTCCACGGCGCTGCGCGGTTGGCCCAGGGCTCGCAGTAGCTCACGGAGATCTGCGCCGCATTGGCGAAACTGGTTTCCAGCGCGGCATCGGGCTGGCGATCGACCACGATCACTTCATGTCCGCGCTCCAGCAGATGCCAGGCGGTGCTGATGCCGATGATGCCGGCGCCAAGAACAATGGTTTTCATAGAGAGAGCGTGTTGTGAACTTTTATGCGCCCGCGAAAGCCGCGTTGGCCCCAGAGGCAGGCGCTCTCATGCAGTGTGCGCGACTTTGCTTTACTCTAAAAGCAAAATTAAACTTACTCCAAAAACATCAGCGTATCTAATAGAGCGCGCTGCACAGCCCCCCCTTTTTTTGCGCGAGTTGAAGACCATGAGCACCTACGATCCCGCCGCCCTGGAGTGCCTTGCCGCCATTGTGGAAGAGGGCGGTTTCGAGCGTGCCGCCCAGCGCCTGAATGTCACGCAGTCGGCGGTGTCGCAGCGCCTGCGGGCGCTGGAGGCGCAGGTGGGCTCGGTGCTCATCGTGCGCAGCCGGCCGCTGCGGCCCACCTCGGCGGGGCAGTTGCTGCTCAAGCACACCAAGCAGATGCGCCTGCTGCGGGCCGACCTGGAGCGCGATCTGCACGAGCTGGCCCCCAGCGCGCCGGGGGGCACGCGCGAGGACGAGCGCATCTCGATTGCCATCAACGCCGACAGCATCGCCACCTGGGCGATGGGCGCGCTGCACGATCTCGTGCGCCAGCGCCTGCCGCTGGAAATCATCGTGGACGACCAGGACTTCACCCAGGAATGGCTGCGTTCGGGCCAGGTGCTGGGCTGTGTCACCACGCTCAAACAGGCCCTGCGCGGCTGCAAGATGGTGCCGCTCGGGGCGATGCCCTATGTGGCGGTGGCCTCGGCTTCGTTTGCGCAGCAGCATTTGCCGCAGGGGCTGACGCCGCACAATTTTCGCGATGTGTCCTTTTTGTCGTTCAACCGCAAGGACGACATGGCGTCGGAGTTCGTGGCCCGCGCGTTCGGCCTCAAGCGGGTGGCGCTCAACCACCTTTTCGTGCCCAGCTCCGAGGGGCAGATGCGGGCCGTGGCCGCCGGCTGGGCGGTGGGCGTGGTGCCCGAACTGCTGGCACGCGGCCCTCTGGCGGATGGCTCCATGGTGGACCTGGCTCCGGGCCGGGCCTTGCCCATCCAGCTGTATTGGCATTGCTGGAACCTGGAATCGGAGCTGCTCGACGCGCTGACCGCGGCCCTGACAGGCGCGGCGGCTGAGGCACTGCTTGCCTGAGGCGCCCCGCCCGCGCGCGGCGCCGTTTGCCGTCTGGCTTTGATCGAAATGTGAACGGTGTGGCTGCAGTGCAACTGATAAAGTTGTTTTGGAACCGGTGCGTATAAGATGCCGCCATGCCAATGCCGAAACCCAAGGTTTCCTTCAAGGAACAGATGCACCTGGCGCGCGAAGACGCCATCCTGCAATCCACCTGCCGCCTGCTGTGCGAAAAGTCCTTCGATGCAATGACGATGGACGATGTCGCCAACGCCGTGGGCATCGCCAAGGCCAGTCTCTACAAGCACTTCGCCAGCAAGGAAGGCCTGTGCTGTGCCGCCATGATCCAGATCCTGGGGCGTGTGCGTGCCTATCTGGACACCTTGTCTGCGGACATGCCGCCCCAGGACAAGCTGCGGGACCTGGTGCGCTGGTCGCTGGAGCGGCTGATCACCAACGAAATGCCGCTGCTGCCCAGCCGCAATTCGAGCCTGCGGGCGGTGCTGGTGGCCAACAAGCAGTGCCTGGACGGCCTGGTGACCGTGAGCGACCAGATTGGGCAATGGATCACCAAAGCGCAGGCGCAAGGTGTCATCAACCCCGCATTGCCGCCGCTGGTGGTGCTGTACACCCTGTTTGCCCGCGCGTGCGACCCCGTGGTGGGCTTCCTCAAGGAAGGTGGCCAGTATTCGGACGCAGAAATCGTGGACCTGGTGGTGCGCACCTGTTTTGACGGACTGGCCGCGCGCTCGGGATGACTGCATGACTGCATGACTCCCTGCGCTGTGCTCCCCCCGCGCCCTTTCCACGAAAAAAGCCCTGCCGGGGCAGGGCTTGGGTAGGGGCGAAGCCGCTTCAGCGCACGATCAGCAGCGGCACCTTGCTGTGGGCAAGCACCTGGGTGGTGACCGAACCCATGACCAGCGTGGCGATGGCGCCGTGGCCATGCGAGCCCATCACCAGCAGGTCAAACTTGCCCGTGTCGGCAATTTTGGCAATGGTTTCACCCACTGGCCCCACCTTGACAATGCGCTTGGGCTGCACGCCGTGGCGCGCCAGGAATTTGCTCACCGGCGCGAGAATCTTCTCGGCTTCCTCGGCATGGTAGGTGTCCACCGTTTCCTTGCCCAGCGCGGCGCGTGCGCGTGCAGGCAGGGGCATTTGCACGGTGAGCACGGTGTATTCGTGGTGGCCACCCAACAACTCTTCATGGGTGGCAAGGTAGGCGAGCATTTTCTTGGTGTAGGCGCTGCCATCGACAGCAAGCAGGATGTTCATGGTGTGTTCTCGGCAATGAGTGGATCAGGCTAATCTGCGCGCGTTGTTGTTGTCTTGACCTGTGACAGGTCTTCTCGTGCGCTCGGAAAGGTTGTCAGCCCTGTGGCCATCATACGGAAATGCAGCACTGTGCCCGGAACAATGCCTGTTCGCCCTTGCGTGCATAACCGAGCGGATTGGCCACCACGCGGCACTGCCAGGGCGCGCCCTGCCCGTCGGCACCCGATGCCATGTAGTCGCTGGGTGCATGCAGGTGGCCGTGCAGCCACAGCCGGGCCAGCGGCAGCAACTCGTCCAGGGCGTTGCAGAAACCGGCGGTGCCGGGCACCAGCCCATAACGCGGATCGGCACTGCGCAAGCTGGGCGCGAAATGGGTGACTGCCACCGTGGGCCCGCTGTGGGAACGGGCCAGCGCTTCACGCAGCCATTGCTGGCACAGCAATGCCTGCGCGCGCACCTGGTCCGCCAGAAAGGGCTCGCCATGGCGCGTTCCGCCCGTCTTGCGCAGGTAGAAGTTGGCGGCGCGAAAGGCCTTGTCGCGCAGTTTCAGGCGCTGCGCGAGGTCGGTGCTGCCTTCGTGGTCGGCCAGGGCGTCGAAGTCGCTCCAGAGCGTGGTGCCGACAAAGCGCACGCCGTCCAGCACCAGGGTCTCGCGCTCCAGCCAGGCGATGCCCAGCCGGTCACAGACCGTGCGCAACCGGTGGTGGGCGGCGTCGAAATCCTGTGCGTCGTACTCGTGGTTTCCGGGCACGAACAGCACGGGCACGGGCCAGCCGGCAAATTGCGGCAAGGGAGAAAAGCGCTCCAGGCCAAAGGCCTGGTCGGTGAGCTGGCCGCCAGCCTGGTAAGAGCCGATGTCGCCGGCCAGCACCAGCACATTCGCTGCGGGTGCGGGTTCGGGCGTGAAATGGGGATGCGCCTCGAGGTGCAGGTCGGACAGCAGCTGTATCTTCATGACGGGGGCAGTCTGTGGCGGGGCTGCCCGCCTATTGGGGGAAGGTGTGCCGGGCGGCGCGTGCCAGACCCAGCAGCAACCAGTCGATGGCCGCCTGCTGGGGGCCACGACGACGCCACAAGGCATCCACATGCACCGCTGGCACATCCAGGGGCAGGGTGTGCAGCACCAGGGCGTCGGCGATGCCGGTGACGGGCACAAAATGGCGCGGCAGCACGGTGAGCAGATCGGAGTTGGCCACCACCCGCCCCGCGGTGAAAAACTGGTTGACGGTGAGCACCACGCGCCGCTCACGTCCCAGAGACGCCAGGGCTTCGTCGATGAACCCAAACGGGCGCCCCGAAAAGCTCACCAGCATATGGCGGGCGAGGCAAAACTGGTCCAGTGTCAGTGGTGCCCCGGCCAGCGGATGGCCCTGGCGCATCACGCATACATATTCGCCGTCGTAGATGCGGCGGCTGTCAAAGGCAATCACGCTCCCCGACTGCGCCCGCGCCGTCAGGTCGGCCAGCACGGCAGGAAAGTAGCCCACGGCCATGTCGGCGGACTCTTCTTCGAGAAGACGGCGGGGGTCGCGGGTGGTGAGCGGCACCACCCGCACCGAAATGCCGGGCGCCTCGCGCTCCATGATCTCTACCAGCCCGGGCACCAGCGTGGTGGCAGTGGCATCGGACATGGCCAGCACAAAGGTGGATGTGGCCGTGGCGGGCTCGAACAGGCCGGGCGCCAGCGACTCCTGCAACTGCGCCAGCGCCTCGCGCACCGGGGGCCACAGCGCCAGCGCCCGGTGGGTGGGCTCTACCCCGTGGCCGCTGCGCACCACCAGGTCGTCCCCGAGCACGTCGCGCAGGCGCCGCAGGGCATTGCTGACGGCCGGTTGCGTGAGCGACAGCTTGTGCGCGGCCCGTGTCAGGCTGCGCTCTGCCATCACCTCGTCAAAGACACGCAACAGGTTCAGATCGAGCGAGCGGAAATTCACGGGGACCATGCGACCGAAGTATCACTGATATGAATGAATTGAATTCACAATATAAAGTTGAAAGATCACAGGGTAAACCCTAGTATTCCCTTACCGCCCGGCAATCTCGCCAAAAGCGTTTGGAAAGGGACCTCGAAATGACCAGTTTCGTACACGTGGATTACCCCACACAACACCCCGGCGTGGTCCGGGCAGAAAACGCCATCGCGGCGTTGAAGAACGCCGCCGCAGGTTTCGATGGTGCGCGGGGCGCTGCCTCCTTGATGCTGGCTGCGGTGGTTGCCGCGCTGCTCGTCGTGGCCAACCAGGTGATCGACACCTGGGGTGACGGTCATCTGCTGGCCGCCTGGATGGTGCTGTGGGTGGTGGCATTTGCGGCCATCGCCTTGCTTGCCACGCCCGCCCGCCGCGTATCCGTGGCGCTGCGTTCGGGCTACAAGGCCTGGATGGAAAGCCGCCGCCAAACCGCTGAAGACCAGCGCACCTGGAATGCCGCCCTGCAGGATGCCCGCATGATGGCCGACCTGAGCCGTGCCATGAGCGCCGCTGCCACGCAGGATATCCGCAAGTATTACTGAGCGCTGCACCGTCGCCATGCGTCCCCGGCGTTGCCGGGTAGCGCAGCATCAAAAGCCGTGGCACTGTCCACGGCTTTTTTATTGCCCCGAAGTCTTACGAGCGAGGTATCAGGCACGCAAGGGCTTTGCCCGTCGTGAAGATACATTTTTTGACAAAAATCGCAAAACCAAGACAATAAAAAAGCCTGACAGGTTTCCCTGTCAGGCTTTTGGATACGGACGGGGCCTTTCGACCCCTCCTTATTGCAGCAACGGCTCTCACCCCGGATAACTACAAACGGTGCGAGTGTAGCAGGGAAACACCATGAATCACACAGCCAATGACACACTTCCAGCTTCCAATTTTCTAACCCTTGGCTTGGACATTGGCATTGCGTCGGTAGGTTGGGCTGTGCTGTGTGAGACCCGCATTGTGGACAATGGCGTGCGCTGCTTTGACAAGGCAGAGACAGCGAAAGAGGGCGAATCCTTGAATTTGGCCAGACGCCAGGCCCGCCTTTTGCGCAGGCGGCTGTACCGCAGAAGCTGGCGGTTGACCAAGCTGGCACGGGTGCTCAAACAAGAACACCTGATCGATAGTGCCGCGTTTTTCAAACAACAGCCATCCGCATCGGTATCCACCTGGCAGTTGCGCGCACAGGGGCTGGATCGCCTGCTCTCAGCACAAGAGTGGGCCCGTGTGATCTACCACCTGTGCAAGCACCGGGGGTTTCACTGGGCCAGCAAAGCCGAAGAGGTGCAAGCGGAGGGAGACGCAAAGGGTGAAAACGGGCGCGTGAAAAAAGGTCTGGCCGACACGGCCGCCAAAATAGCAGCCAAAGGCTACCGCTCTGCCGCAGAGATGGTGCTGACTGAGTTTCCGCACGCTCAGCGCAACAAACGCGGCGAGTACGACAAGGCGCTTTCGCGGGTTCTGCTCGACCAGGAGTTTGCCTCACTGTTCGAGGAACAGCGCAGATGGGGCAACCCGCACGCCAGTGCTGAGTTCGAACAGCGTGTGCGCGGCAATGGCGACCGCAAAAGTGGACTGTTCTGGAAACAAAAGCCCGCACTGGCCGGGGCGGACCTGCTCAAAATGTTGGGCCACTGCACATTCGAAAAGACCGAATTTCGCGCACCCAAAGCCAGCTTTACGGCGGAGCGCCACGTTTGGCTGACACGGCTGAACAATCTGCGCGTGGTGGTAGATGGGACATCGCGCCCACTGACCCAGGACGAGCGCACGCTGGCGCTGCTGCTGCCTTACCAAATCGAGCAGTTCAAATACAAAACACTCAAGGGAGTGCTGGTGAAGGCGGGCCATATTCCCGATAGCGCACGCTTTGGCGGGCTGGCCTACCCCAGCGAAGCCCAGAAGGAAGCAGGCAAAGCCAAGGACCCTGAAGACCAACCCCTAGTGAAGTTGCTCGCCTGGCATGACTTGCGCAAAGCCCTGAGCAAAGCGGGGTTGCAAGCCGCATGGCAACAGATCAGTGTGACTGCGCTGGATGGAAAGCCTCAATGGCTCGACAGCATCGGCTGGGTGCTCAGTGTGTACAAGGACGATGCGGAAGTGGAGCGCGAGCTGACAGCCTTGGAGCTGCCGCAAGCACAGGCTGTCATACCGGTTTTGCTGGGGCTGCGCTTTGACAAATTTCACGCGCTGTCGATCAAGGCGCTACGTCAGATCGTGCCGCACATGGAGCGCGGCCTGCGCTATGACGAGGCGGTGGCTCAAATTCCCGCCTACGGGCACCACAGCCAGCGCGTTGTGCTGGGCACGGGCACAAGATGCTACCTGCCTTCGTTTTACAAAGATGAGCGCAGCAGTACTGGCTCGATGGTGTTCCGCGATGACATCGACGTGCCCCGCAACCCCGTTGTACTGCGCGCGCTCAACCAGGCACGCAAGGTGGTGAACGCAATCATCAAGAAGCACGGTAGCCTGTCTGCAGTGCACATCGAGATGGCGCGCGATTTGTCACGACCGTTGGATGAGCGGCGGGAAGTCAAGAAACTGCAGGAAGAGTTCAGGGACCGCAACGACAAAGCCAGAGAGAGCTTTGAAGCCGACCACGGCTACCGCCCCAAGGGCATCGTGTTTGAAAAATGGATGCTCTACCGCGAGCAGCATGGCAAGTGCGCGTATTCACTGGAGAGTCTGGACATTGATCGCGTGCTCAACGATGCCAACTACGCGCAAATTGACCACGCCCTGCCCTACTCGCGCAGCTATGACGACAGCAAGAACAACAAGGTGCTTGTGCTGACGCGCGAAAACCAGAACAAGGGAAACCGTACTGCGTATGAGTACCTGACCAGCTTTGCCGGAGGTGAGGACGGCGACCGGTGGCGCAACTACGCTGCGTGGGTCAACAGCAACAAGAGCTATCGCATGGCCAAGCGCAACCGCTTGCTGCGCAAGAACTATGGGCCCGACGAAGCCAGCGGCTTCAAAGACCGCAACCTCAACGACACACGCTACATCTGCAAGTTCTTCAAGAACTATGTGGAAGAAAACCTGCAGTTGGCCCCGCGTTCCGATGGCAATGCCAACAAGCGCTGCGTGGTGGTCAATGGGCAACTCACCGCCTTTTTGCGCGCACGCTGGGGCTTGAGCAAGGTGCGCAGCGAGAGCGACCGCCACCATGCACTTGATGCGGCCGTGGTGGCAGCCTGCAGCCACGGAATGGTGAAAGCCCTGGCCGACTACGCGCGCAACAAGGAAGTGGCCTACCTGAAAGAGGGCTTCCCCGACCCGGAAACTGGCGAAATCGTCAACCCCGAAGCGCATGCGCGCGGTGTGCAGCACTTTCCGGAACCCTGGGCACACTTCAGGCACGAGTTGCGGGCGCGCTTGTACACGGACGACCTGCAAGCACTGCGCGAAGACTTGCAACGGCTGGGTACTTATTCGGAGCAGGATCTGCTCGGCGCACGCACGCTGTTTGTGTCGCGCGCACCTCAGCGGCGCAATGATGGCGCGGTGCACAAAGAAACGATTTATGCCCAACCCGAAGCACTGCGCAAACAAGGCGGGGTGGTGCAAAAGGTACCGCTTGCGAGCTTGACCCTCAAAGACCTGGACAACTTGGCTGACCCGCACCGCAACGCCAAGCTGTATGCAGCCATCCGCGCACGGCTAGAAGCCCACGGAGGCAAAGCCGACAAGGCATTTGGCCCGGACCAACCCTTTTACAAACCCGACAAGGACGGGAACCCCACCGGCCCCATCGTGCGCACCGTCAAGCTCGTCATCGACAAGCTCAGTGGTATTCCCATTCGCGGTGGCATCGCCAAGAACGACACCATGCTGCGGGTTGACGTGTTCACCAAGGCGGGCAAGTTCCATTTGGTGCCGGTGTATGTGCACCACCGGGTGACGGGGTTGCCTGATCGGGCGATTGTGGCGTTCAAGGACGAGGATGAGTGGACGCTGATCGATGAAAGTTTTGAGTTTTTGTTTTCTGCGTACAGCAACGACCTGTTGGAGATAAGCCTCAAGAAGGAGAAATATGTTGGCTACTACTCTGGATGTGATCGATCGACCGGCGCATTGAATCTCTGGGTGCATGATCGAGCGAGCCATGTCGGTAAAGATGGGCTAATTCGCGGCATCGGTGCGAAAACTGCGCAATCAATTAGAAAGCTGAACGTCGATGTTCTAGGTGTCACCCACCCCGCGCGCTCAGAGCAACGAAATGGTCTGGCGTAGCGTCATCGTCAGCAAGCCCGCCAAGCTCAAGCGCGAACACTTCGCGCTGGTGGTGGAGCAAGAGCAATCGGCCCGCGTACCGTTTGAAGACATCGCGGTAATTGTGCTCAACCACCGCGAAATCACACTCACGCATCCTGTGCTATCGGCCTGCGCGGAATTCGGCATCGGCATGTACAGCACGGGCGACAACCACCAACCCAACGGCGTGTTCTTGCCCTTCTTGCAGCACAGCCGCGCCACCCGCATGCAGCGCCTGCAGTTGAGCATTGACAAGCCCACCGCCAAGCGCGCATGGGCCACCATCGTGCAAAGCAAGATCGACAACCAGGCCCGATGCATGCAACTGGCGGCTGTCACTGGCGCAGACCGCCTGGCCTCGTATGCGCGCAGGGTGCGCTCGGGCGACACAGGCAACATGGAGGCGCAGGCCAGCGCCTACTACTTTCCGCAACTGTTTGGGCGCAGCTTTCACCGCAGCCAGGAAGGCTGGGTCAATGCCGCCTTGGACTATGGCTACGCCGTCATGCGCGGCGCCTGCGCCCGTGCGCTGGTGGCGCATGGCTTGTTGCCCAGCGTGGGACTGTTTCACAGCAGCGAGCAAAACGCGTTCAACCTGGCAGACGACCTGATCGAACCCTATCGCGCCATCGTGGACCTGCATGTGGCACAGAACTGCCCCGCAGAGACGGACGGCGACCTGCGCCCCGCCGACAAAGTGGCCCTGGTGGGCTTGCTGAACGTGGATGTGGCCATGCCGCGCGGCCGCATGAGCGTCTTGTCATCCATAGAGCAGGCGGCAGAGTCGCTGGCCAGGCTGTTGGACGGCGGCGGCGAACAGGCGCTGGAGCTTCCCAGGTTGATGGGACTGGGCCAGCACAGCTTTGAGATGTAGCTGCAGCAGCACCCCACTATCACAAACAACCATGGGCCAGGCCACGAGACGATTCATGCGAATGATGGTGTTCTTCGACTTGCCGGTAGTCACCAAAGCCGAACGCCGGGCCTACACCGTGTTTCGACGCTTTCTGCTAAACGACGGCTACGACATGATCCAGTACTCGGTATACGGCCGCATCCTCAACGGCAGCGACGCCGAAGAAAAGCACATGAAGCGCCTGCTGGCGAACCTGCCCCCAGAAGGATCTGTGCGGGTATTGACAGTGACCGAAAAACAGTTTGCAAGCATGAAAATGCTCGTCGGCCTGCCGCTGTTTCAGGAAAAAAAGGTCAATGCGGCCCAAATCGCCTTGTTTTGAACAGCGGTTTTCCAAAACGAAAACCCGCCCCAAGCCAGGCCTGGGGCGGGTTTCGAGAGGGCCAAGTGTAGCTATCCGGGGTGAGAGAGGGAGCTACAACGGTGTTGGTGCTGGTAGTGGTGGTGCCGGGGAGTGTAGCTATCCGGGGTGAGAGAGGGAGCTACAACTAGCGCTTCGGCCTTGCGGGCGGATGCCTCGAGTGTAGCTATCCGGGGTGAGAGAGGGAGCTACAACTTGCTTGCTGCGGGTAGGGCAGGCTGATGTGAGTGTAGCTATCCGGGGTGAGAGAGGGAGCTACAACGTAGCCGCCAATGCTCAGCTCTTCGGCCTCGAGTGTAGCTATCCGGGGTGAGAGAGGGAGCTACAACGGCGCCCTCCCACACCAGCACAGCCGCCGTGAGTGTAGCTATCCGGGGTGAGAGAGGGAGCTACAACCCGCTCGCCGCCTGGAAAACCGGCTGGTGTGAGTGTAGCTATCCGGGGTGAGAGAGGGAGCTACAACCGTATGAGTTCATGACCGGCGACATGAGCGGAGTGTAGCTATCCGGGGTGAGAGAGGGAGCTACAACTTTCACGGTGGGCGGGGCCGCTGCGGGCACGAGTGTAGCTATCCGGGGTGAGAGAGGGAGCTACAACGCATTTTTGCTGGCCCTGCAAACCGGGTGCGAGTGTAGCTATCCGGGGTGAGAGAGGGAGCTACAACGAGTGTGTTCATGGGCATCCCTCTCGAAAGGAGTGTAGCTATCCGGGGTGAGAGAGGGAGCTACAACGGCGACCACCGATCCTTCGGTGATGGTTCCGAGTGTAGCTATCCGGGGTGAGAGAGGGAGCTACAACCAACGCCGCAGTGGCCGCCACTGGCGATGTGAGTGTAGCTATCCGGGGTGAGAGAGGGAGCTACAACATCGGCGCTGATATGCCCGTCACCTGCCGAGAGTGTAGCTATCCGGGGTGAGAGAGGGAGCTACAACAAAAATCCTGATGTTCTAGCTTGTGCAAAAGAGTGTAGCTATCCGGGGTGAGAGAGGGAGCTACAACTTGCCCTGTGGCCTTGGCGACTTCCTTGCGGAGTGTAGCTATCCGGGGTGAGAGAGGGAGCTACAACCCGCTCGAAGGCGGCTTCTACGCCGGCATGGAGTGTAGCTATCCGGGGTGAGAGAGGGAGCTACAACGGCGCCTGAAGAAGGCCGTACCGACATCAAGAGTGTAGCTATCCGGGGTGAGAGAGGGAGCTACAACGCCCTGCGCTGCAGGGGCAGTCGCTGCCTGGAGTGTAGCTATCCGGGGTGAGAGAGGGAGCTACAACGTTGGCACCCAGGGCCAGCACGTCGGCCACGAGTGTAGCTATCCGGGGTGAGAGAGGGAGCTACAACCGTCGCCAAAGCCTTGGGCCATGTTGCGGGGAGTGTAGCTATCCGGGGTGAGAGAGGGAGCTACAACACTGACAAAGCTGGAGCGCTCGATGTCGTGGAGTGTAGCTATCCGGGGTGAGAGAGGGAGCTACAACGGCCACCACGATTTCAGCGGCTTTGACGTTGAGTGTAGCTATCCGGGGTGAGAGAGGGAGCTACAACGGGCGGCGCGATGCGGTGTATTCGCCCGTGGAGTGTAGCTATCCGGGGTGAGAGAGGGAGCTACAACTCAACGTGCGCCGCAAACTGAAGGCGACCCGAGTGTAGCTATCCGGGGTGAGAGAGGGAGCTACAACCCCGCGTCGTCCCAGGTGAAGTCGAGCCAGCGAGTGTAGCTATCCGGGGTGAGAGAGGGAGCTACAACTGTTGAACTCCGGTTAAGCGTTGTAAAGATGAGTGTAGCTATCCGGGGTGAGAGAGGGAGCTACAACGGGCGACGTGGACCTGCAGCAGAGTTTCATGAGTGTAGCTATCCGGGGTGAGAGAGGGAGCTACAACGCGCCAGGTGCTTTCATGTTCGGTGATGAAGAGTGTAGCTATCCGGGGTGAGAGAGGGAGCTACAACCCGCTCGACTCCGGCTTTGGCTTCGGCTTTGAGTGTAGCTATCCGGGGTGAGAGAGGGAGCTACAACGCAATTGCTTGTAGAGCTTTTGCACGTCGGGAGTGTAGCTATCCGGGGTGAGAGAGGGAGCTACAACCTTCTTCTGGATGGGCAGATTTGCTGAGAAGAGTGTAGCTATCCGGGGTGAGAGAGGGAGCTACAACCCGAAAAGCCGCACGCCCGCACCTACTGGAGAGTGTAGCTATCCGGGGTGAGAGAGGGAGCTACAACTGGCCTACATCAATGCGCGTGAGCACTTCGGAGTGTAGCTATCCGGGGTGAGAGAGGGAGCTACAACCAGGAACTTGGCGCCGTCTTCATTGCCTTGGAGTGTAGCTATCCGGGGTGAGAGAGGGAGCTACAACTCTGCGGGTGGCGGCTCCTGAGCGTGTCAGGAGTGTAGCTATCCGGGGTGAGAGAGGGAGCTACAACGGCCTTGAGTGTCGACGTGTCCGGGGTCTTGAGTGTAGCTATCCGGGGTGAGAGAGGGAGCTACAACGCTCCAGTCGGCTTGGCTCAATGAGTCCGCGAGTGTAGCTATCCGGGGTGAGAGAGGGAGCTACAACAAATAGTCGTAAATATCACCGGCCTGTAACGAGTGTAGCTATCCGGGGTGAGAGAGGGAGCTACAACCTGGATGATGGTCAGCAGCCGCAGACCATAGAGTGTAGCTATCCGGGGTGAGAGAGGGAGCTACAACGCAACTTCCGGGGCTGCGGCTGGCGCTTCTGAGTGTAGCTATCCGGGGTGAGAGAGGGAGCTACAACGCAACTTCCGGGGCTGCGGCTGGCGCTTCTGAGTGTAGCTATCCGGGGTGAGAGAGGGAGCTACAACACTATCGCATACGTATAACGCGGTAAGCAGGAGTGTAGCTATCCGGGGTGAGAGAGGGAGCTACAACGCTGGGCCATGATTTGAACTCACTTTTGCAGAGTGTAGCTATCCGGGGTGAGAGAGGGAGCTACAACCTATTCGGAGAACCGCCAACAAGTGCAAAAGAGTGTAGCTATCCGGGGTGAGAGAGGGAGCTACAACAGCAAGCAGCGCACGCACCATGGGCGCGCTGAGTGTAGCTATCCGGGGTGAGAGAGGGAGCTACAACCGCAGGACAGTGCGGGTATTTAGCGGCATGAGTGTAGCTATCCGGGGTGAGAGAGGGAGCTACAACCTTGATGCCGCTGTAGTCGAGCGGCGCGGCGAGTGTAGCTATCCGGGGTGAGAGAGGGAGCTACAACTTGCGCGTGGTGTCACCGTCTTCGGTGAGAGAGTGTAGCTATCCGGGGTGAGAGAGGGAGCTACAACCACGTCGGCAGGATGGATGACGGGTAGGTCGAGTGTAGCTATCCGGGGTGAGAGAGGGAGCTACAACCGTGTACGAATGGGACCATGTGAGCCGCGGGAGTGTAGCTATCCGGGGTGAGAGAGGGAGCTACAACTGAATAAACGTAGGTATCCATCAACCCACCGAGTGTAGCTATCCGGGGTGAGAGAGGGAGCTACAACGTTGGCGCCCAAGGCCAACACGTCAGCCACGAGTGTAGCTATCCGGGGTGAGAGAGGGAGCTACAACCAATGAAGTCAAGCTTCGTCTGAAAGCCGAGAGTGTAGCTATCCGGGGTGAGAGAGGGAGCTACAACGCAGATTCATGTGGGCAATTCTGGCGCTGGGAGTGTAGCTATCCGGGGTGAGAGAGGGAGCTACAACCTACGAGCTTGATATCGCCGGAGAGGATGGGAGTGTAGCTATCCGGGGTGAGAGAGGGAGCTACAACGGCACCAAGGTGCGCGACACCGTGGTGGCTGAGTGTAGCTATCCGGGGTGAGAGAGGGAGCTACAACGGCAGCAGCGCTGCCCTCGGCATTCTTGAGGAGTGTAGCTATCCGGGGTGAGAGAGGAAGCTACAACCTTGAACTTCGCCTTCAGCGAAAGGATCGGGAGTGTAGCTATCCGGGGTGAGAGAGGGAGCTACAACACCCGGTTACGGGCAACTTCGCCTTCACCGGAGTGTAGCTATCCGGGGTGAGAGAGGGAGCTACAACGTCGTCAGCACCCGGCCAGTCCATGTTCTTAGTGTAGCTATCCGGGGTGAGAGAGGGAGCCATGACACGGGATTGATGGGATGAACCCACCAATCCCGTATCAGCGCTTCGCGCGGTTTATCAAAAGAATTTTGCCTGAACCTTGGACAGCAAACTCACAATACGGGACAAGCGATGATCGGACCTTGAATAGTCGTCGTCCCCAAACGCCCTGGGCCACCTGCTCGGTCCAATCATTCCCGAAAACGTCCTGAATCCCGCCAAGATCTTTGCGCTGTGAGCGCTATTATTTAAATAGCTAGTGGCGCTTTTGCCTATTGGACATGGCCTCGGTTTGACCTGAAAATCACCATCGCGCCTCGAACGATCTCATCCGTTCGACCCGCCAAGGAAGCGATCCATTCACCAACGAAGGAGTCCATCATGAAGCAATATGGCGCAGAGTTCTTGGGTACGTTCTGGCTTGTTCTGGGGGGTTGCGGCAGTGCGGTCCTGGCCGCTGCGTTCCCGGGTGTCGGCATCGGTCTGCATGGCGTGTCGATGGCTTTCGGGCTCACCGTGCTCACCATGGCCTTCGCCATTGGCCACATATCGGGCTGCCATCTCAACCCCGCTGTGTCCATCGGGCTATGGGCAGGCGGCCGTTTTCCGGCGAATCGACTTCTGCCCTACATCGTGGCGCAGGTCCTGGGGGCCATCGCTGCGGGCGCGGTCCTGTACGTGATTGCCAGCGGAGCGCCGGGGTTTGATGTGGCAAAGGGATTCGCCTCCAACGGTTATGGCGAACACTCTCCGGGTGGATATTCTTTGGTCGCCGCCTTGGTGACGGAAGTCGTCATGACCCTGTTTTTCCTGCTTGTCATCCTTGGCGCCACCGACAAGCGGGCACCGGCCGGATTCGCCCCCATCGCCATTGGCCTTGCGCTCACGCTCATTCACCTCATCAGCATTCCGGTGACCAACACCTCGGTCAACCCGGCACGCAGCACCGGCGTAGCCGTTTTTGTCGGCGGCTGGGCGGTAGCGCAGCTGTGGCTCTTCTGGGTGGCACCGATCGTGGGGGCACTGCTTGGCGCCGTGACCTATCGGGCCATCGCCAGCGAGCAAAGCTGAATACCTGGACGGCCCCCTTTTTCGACGAATCCGCGGCCATTGCGGCACCCCTTCCGCCGTGCCGCGACAATCACGGGCCCGGCGAACCCGCTCGGGTGGAAACTTCATTCATCCGTCATCGCCGCCATCGGCCCCACTTTCTGGAACCCCTCATGACCCGTTCGTCCCCTTCGATTCGCACGCTCATCAAAGCGGTGCTCGCCAGCGCCGTTCTCGCCCTTGGCAGCCTGGCGCAGGCCCAGACGGTCTTCAAGATCACTGCGATTCCCGATGAATCGCCCACCGAGCTGGCGCGCAAGGCCGCGCCGCTGGTGAAATATCTGGAGCAGAAGCTGGGCACGAAGGTGGAGTTCACCCCGGTGTCCGACTACGCCGCCGCCGTGGAGGCGCTGGCCAACAAGCAGGTGGACATGGCCTGGTATGGCGGCTTCACCTTTGTGCAGGCCAGCATCCGTTCGGGCGGCAAGGTGGTGCCCCTGGTGCAGCGCGAAGAGGATGAAAAATTCCGCTCGGTCTTCATCAGTGGCGACCCGGCCATCCAGTCGCTGGCCGACCTCAAAGGCAAGACCGTGAGCTTTGGCTCGCAGTCCAGCACCTCGGGCCACCTGATGCCGCGCAGCTACCTGCTGCAGGCGCAGATCGACCCCGACAAGGACTTCCGGCGCGTGGCCTACTCGGGTGCGCACGATGCCACCATTGCCGCCGTGGCCTCGGGCAAGGTGGACGCGGGCGCGCTCAACATCTCGGTGTGGGAGAAGTTCGTGGCCGACAAGAAGGTGGACACCGGCAAGGTGAAGGTGATCTTCACCACCCCGGCCTACTTCGACTACAACTGGACCGTGCACAGCGACATGCCAGCCGCCCAGCGCGAAAAGCTCACCAAGGCGTTTCTCGACCTGAACCGCAACACCCCCGAGGGCAAGGAGATTCTGGACCTGCAGCGCGCCACGCGCTTCATTCCCACCCAGGCCAGCAATTACAAGGGCATTGAAACCGCAGCCCGCAGTGCAGGCCTGATCAAGTGAATGCGATGTCGCTCTTGTTTTGATAGCTGTTTGCGCTTTCGCAATAAGCGCTGCAGCATGATTTGCTCATGAAACTGCGGCTGGACAATGCCACCGTGCGCCACCCGGCCGCACGCGCCAGCGCACCGGCGGCGCTGCTGGGCCTGAACCTCGCGGTGGCGCAGGGCGAGCAGGTGGCCGTGATCGGCCCCTCGGGCGCGGGCAAGACCACGCTGCTGCAGCTGCTGGCCTGCGCCCAGCGGCCTGTGCAGGGCACTTTGCAGCTCGATGGCCGCGACCCCTGGGCCCTGCCCCGCGGCGCGTTGCAGCGTTTGCGGGGCCGCCTGTTTCTGGCGCCCCAGGTGCCGCCGCTGCCGCCCCGGCAGCGCGTGGTGACCGCGGTGCTGGCGGCGCGCCTGCCGCACGAGAGCCTGTGGGCCAGTGTGCGCAGCCTGGTCTATCCCACCGGCATCGGGCTGGCCGAGAGCGCGCTGGCGCATTTTGATGTGGGCGACAAGCTCTTCGACCGGGTGGACCGGCTCTCCGGCGGCGAGCGCCAGCGGGTGGGCCTGGCGCGGGCGCTGGCCTCGCGGGCCAGCCTGTTGCTGGTGGACGAGCCGCTGTCCGCGCTCGACCCAGCGCGTGCGCAGCAGGCCCTGGTCTCGCTCACGCAGGCGGCCCACGAGCGCGGGGCCACGCTGGTCGCCACGCTGCACCATGTGGACATGGCCTTGGCGCATTTCCCCCGCGTGATCGGGTTGCGCGACGGTGCGCTGGCCTTTGACCTGCCTTGCGCGCAGGTCACGCCACAGCACCTGCACCAGCTGTATGCGCAGCACCTGGACGAGCTGGAACAAACGGCGCCGCCCGCCCAGGATGCGCCCGTGGCTGCGGCACCGGTGCCGATGCAATGCCGCTAGCGCCACAGGCCAGGTCGTCTGCCACCCCGTCTGCGATGTCGCCTGATCTGCCTGCGCCCCCCGGCCAAAGCCTGCCGCCCAAGCGGCGCGACCCGGCCTGGCGACCCCGCCTGGCCTGGGCGGTGGCGGCGCTGGTGCTGCTGTGGCCGATGCTGGTGCTCACCGAGTTCAAGCCCTGGCTGCTGCTGGCGCCGGATGCGCTCAAACCCTCGCTGCGCTTTCTGGCGGATTTCGTGCCGCCCCGGTGGGATGCGGATTTTCTGGCCCTGGTGGCGCGCGAGACCTGGCGCACCGTGGCCATTGCTACCGCAGGCCTCACGTTGGCGCTGGTGCTGGCCGTGCCCATGGCACTGCTGTCGGTGCGGGTGCTGTCCATCTCGGCGCTGACCGGCCCCATGGCGCCGCTGCCGGCGCTGGTGCGGCTCTTGGTGCGCTGGCTGCTGGTGGTGCTGCGCAGCGTGCCCGAGCTGATCTGGGCGCTGGTCTTCGTGCGCGTGGTGGGCCTGGGCCCCACGGCCGGCGTGCTGGCCATTGCGCTGACCTTTGCCGGCATGCTGGGCAAGGTGTATGCCGAAATCCTGGACAGCGCCGAGCCCCATGCCGCCGCCAGCCTGCTGCGCAATGGCTCGGGCCGGCTGCAGGCCTTTTTGTATGCGCTGCTGCCGCAGAACGCCGCCGAGCTCACCAGCTACACGGTGTACCGCTGGGAGTGCGCGATCCGATCGTCGGCTGTGCTGGGCTTCGTGGGCGCAGGCGGGCTGGGCCAGCAGATGGATGCCTCGATGAAGATGTTCGAGGGCGCCGAGGTGGCCACCATGCTGCTGGTGTTCATGGCGCTGGTCTGGCTGGCGGACCGCATCAGCGCCTGGCTGCGGAAAAGGCTGGCATGAACACGCACCGCGCTTCAGCGCCCCGGCCCTCCGCCAACCGCTGCCTGGCCTGCTGGTGCGTGGCCGCCGGTGCGCTGGCGCTGGTGGGCCTGAGCTTTTGGTCGCTGGACCTGCAGTGGGCGCAGTTTGTGTCCGCCCCGGCGCTGGCCAGGATGGGCCGGTTTCTGGCCGAGCTGCTGCAGCCCGAAACCAGCCCGGCGTTTCTGCAAAAGCTGCTGTGGGCCACGCTGGAGACGCTGGCCATGTCGGCGCTGGGCACCGTGCTGGCGGTGCTGCTGGGCCTGGCGCTGGCCCTGCCCGCCAGCAAGACGTTTGAGGGCGACCCGGCGCGCTGGCGCGGCCCCATGCGGCTGCTGCTCAACGCCTTGCGCAGCATTCCCGAACTGGTGTGGGCCACGCTGCTGCTGATCGCGGCCGGGCTGGGGCCGTTTGCCGGCACGCTGGCGCTGGCGCTGCACACCTCGGGCGTGCTGGGCCGCCTGTTTGCCGAGGCCATCGAGAACGCCCCGCCGGGCCCCGGCTTCGCCCTGCGCGTGCGCGGCGTGGCCAGCAGCCGCGTGTTTCTGTACGCCACCCTGCCCCAGGTGCTGCCGCAACTGCTGAGCTACACGCTGTACCGCTGGGAAAACAACATCCGCGCCGCCGCCGTGCTGGGCGTGGTGGGGGCCGGCGGGCTGGGGCAGATGCTGGCGTTCCACATGGGGCTGTTCCAGATGGGCGAGACCAGCAGCGTGCTGGCCGCCATGCTGCTGCTGGTGGCCCTGGTGGATGCGCTGAGCTTTGCCAGCCGGCGCTGGCTGGCGATTTAGCGGGATCGCTATTTTTTAAATAGCACTCAACGCTTTACCGACGGGCGCAAGGCCCGTTTTCCCATCGAAGCGCGCTCAGGCCGCCACCACGGTTGACCGCCGCGACCGTGCCGCAACCCCCACGCCCACCAGACCTGCGGACACCACGCTCAGCGCCAGGGCAGCGGCCGAGCCGTAGAAGATGCCCGAGGTCATGCCCCGGTCCAGCAGGGCGCCAAACACGGGGGCAGCCAGGCAAAAGCCCAGGTCCAGCCCCGAATACACCGTGCCATACACGCGGCCGGTGGCGCCAGGCGGGCTGGCGCGCTTGATGAGCATGTCGCGCGACGGCCCCGCCAGGCCCGTGCCCAGCCCGGCCAGCGCGGCCACCACCACCGCCGCCATGCCGGGCAGCCAGCCCGTTCCCACCAGCACCAGCAGGGCGGCCGAGGCCAGCAGGCACACCGAGATCACCTTCTCCAGCCGCGCCACGCGGCCCACCAGAAAGCCGCCCACCACCATGCCCGCCGCGCCGCACAGCATGTAGCCGGTGACCACCAGGGCCGTCACGCTGAGCGGCAGGCCGTACATGCTTTGCAGCGCGGGGCTGGCAAAGCTCTGGATGGCGCTCAGCGCACAGGTGCTCCAGAAAAAGAACGAGAAGCACAGCCACACCGAAGGCAGCTTGAGGAAGGCCATGGGGTGCTCATCGGCCACGGCGCGGGCGCCGGGGGCCTGGTGCGCCCAGGCGCCCTGGCGGTCGTCCAGCGCATCGCGCATCCACACCATGACGGCCAGCACCGCGAGGGCCAGCACCGCGCCGCACAGGCAGGCCGCGCGCCACGAGCCCGTGGCCGAGGCAATGCCCGCCATGAACACCGGCGCCGTGGCCCAACCCAGGTTGCCGCTGATGCCGTGCACCGAAAAACCATGGCCCAGGCGCTGCGGCGACACCCGCTTGTTGAGGATGGTGAAGTCCACCGGGTGGAACGGCGCATTGCCCAGCCCCGCCAGCGCCGCCGCCAGCAGCAGCCCCACGTAGCCCTGCGCCGTGCCCGCCACCAGGCCGGCGGCGGCAAAGCTCGACAGCGCAAAGAACAGCACCGGGCGCGCGCCCACGCGGTCCACCAGAAAGCCCGACAGCGCCTGGCCCACGCCCGACACCACGAAGAACACCGACACCAGCAGGCCCAGCTCGGAATAGCTGAAACCGAACTCGCCGATCAGCCACGGAAACAGCGGCGGCAGCAGCATGTGAAAGAAGTGCGAGCTGCCATGCGCCAGCCCGATGAGGGCTATGGTGCGGGCGTCCTGCCGCAGGGGTGGGGCGCCGGATGCGCCAGGAGATGCGTGGGTCATGCCCTGATCTTAGGCAGGCCGGCCGCGGCAGGTTTACGATAGCCTGCCAATTTCTATCGCCAACATGCCAAAAGCACCGCCGCCCGCAGACACCGCGCCACCACCGCGCCCCCGGCGGGCGCTGTCGTATGTGGATTCGCTCACGCCGCACCTGTTCGTGCCCAGCGCCGAGCGCCCGGTGCGCGCCAAGGTGCGCCAGCTGGCGGCCGACACGCAGGTGATGCCGCACAGCCACCCGTGGGCGCAGGTGGCCATCTCGACCACGGGCGTGATCCGGCTCACGGTGGACCGGGGCACCTACATCGTGCCGCCCTCGCGCGCGCTGTGGATTCCGCCCGGCGTGGAACATGCCGTGACCATGGTGGAAGACGCCGATTTGCGCACGCTGTATTTCCACCAGCCGCGCGGGCGCTGCGGGCCGGGCGTGCCGCGCCACGAAGAGGCCGCCTGGCGCCAGTGCCGGGTGCTGGAGGTGTCCGACCTGCTGCGCGCCCTGGTGCGCGAGCTGCCCACCACGCCCGACGACGGCCCCGCCCCCACCCCCGACGAGCGCACGCGCGAGCGCCACCTGAACGCCCTGGTGCTGGGCGAGCTGCGCCGCGCCGCCGCCGTGAAGCTGGGCGTGGACCTGCCCCACGACAAGCGCCTGCGCCACCTGTGCGAGGCGGTGCTGGCCGACCCCACGCGCCACGAAACCCTGAGCGCGTGGGCGCAAGACACCGGCGCCAGCCCGCGCACGGTGGCGCGCCTGTTTCGCACCGAACTCTCGAGCACCTTCACGCAGTGGCGCCAGCAGGTGATATTGGCCAAGGCCGTGTCGCTGGCCGCGGGCCGCATGCCCATGGGGCAGATCGCCGCCGAGCTGGGCTACAGCCCCAGCGCCTTCAGCGCCATGGTGCGCAAATCGGTGGGCCAGCCGCCGGGGCGGTTTCTGGGGGCGGCGCGCTGAGGCGCGTGGCGGGCCTGGCCGGCATCCACGCTGCCACGCTGCGCAGCCACTTCAGGTGTTTTTGCCTGATAAGCGACTTGTCTCGGATGTCTCACCCCATCCGTTCGGGCTGAGCCCTTCGGCAGGCTCAGGGCGAACGGAGTCTGAGATATGTCGCTAATCAGGTGTTTTTGCGATGTAGCGCTTATGGATAAAGCGCCAACAGCTATTTAATTAATAGCAGCCTATTCCCTGCCCCCTGCATGGCTACAGAGTTTCTGCCTCCCGGGTTATCGTGCACACCTGCCCCCAACCAACACCCTGGCCCATGACCGCTGACATCCACACCTACGAACCCCGCCTGGGCCACGGCCTGCCGCACGATCCGTTCAATGCCATCGTGGGCCCCCGGCCCATCGGCTGGATCTCCACCCAGAATGGCGCCGGCGCGCTGAACCTGGCGCCCTACAGCTTCTTCAACGCCTTCAACTACGTGCCGCCCATCGTGGGTTTTGCCAGCATCGGCTACAAGGACACGGTGCGCAATATCGAGGCCACGGGGGAGTTCGTGTGGAACCTGGCCACGCGCGATCTGGCCGAGGCCATGAACCAGAGCTGCGCCGCCGTGCCGCCCGAGGTGAGCGAGTTCGCGCTGACGGGACTCACGCCATTGCCCTCCCGGAAAGTGCGCCCACCGCGCGTGGCCGAAAGCCCCGTCACCTTCGAATGCCGCAGCACGCAGATCCTGCAGTTGCAAGGTGTTGATGGCCACAAGGTGCCCACCTGGCTGGTGCTGGGCGAGGTGGTGGCCGTGCACATCGCCAAGGCGTTGCTCAAGGACGGTGTGTACGACACGGCGGGCGCCGGCCATATCCTGCGCGGTGGCGGCCCGGCGGACTATTTCACGGTGGGGCCGGCGCAGTTGTTCAGGATACACCGGCCGCGCTGAAGGGCCGTCAGCCCGCTCATGCCCCGGCCGGGACAGCAGCAGGCATGCGGTACACCCACACGGGCCGGTCATCCGGTGCGCGCAGCTGCGCATGGGGCGGCACGCCAGGCACGGGGAATTCCAGGCTCACGAGCCATGCGCCGGGCGCCAGTTCGGCCTGGGCCTTGGCGGCGGCGCGTGCCATGCTCTCGGGCCGCTGGAACAGGTAGACAAGCTGATACCCACTCCAGTCGGCACGCCACATGTCACCCCGGCGCACCTGCGCCCAGGGGCAGCGGCGGGCGCACAGCCAGCGCAGCGGGCGGCTCCATTCCAGCCCCTCCAATTGGGCCAAGGGGTAGGCCTGGCGCAGCGCCATCAGGCCGTCGCCCAGGCCGCAGCCCGCATCGAGCGCGCGCGCGCCGGGCTCCAGGGGGGCAAAGTCGGGCAGATCGTTGAGCGCGTCGGGTGGGGTGGGGAACAGCGGGGCATCGCGCCAGGCGTTCAACGGGTACACCAGCAGCAGCAGTGCCAGCGGCACCAGCCAGATCCAGGCCGGCAAGTCCGCCGCCCCCGTGAGGGCCAGCGACAGCGGAAACCCCGCCGCAATCAGCCCGCGCCGCCACCATGTGTCGCCCAGCACGCTGGCGGCCGTGCCCAGGCCACAGGCCAGCACCAGCGCCCATGCCGCAGGCAGGTGCGCGCGCTGCAGGGCCCCAAACAGCAGCCATGCCGCCGCCCAGGCCGTCAGTGCTGGCAGGGGCCAGGGCAAAAAACGGTGAACCATGTGGGACACGGGCCCTGCGTCGGGGCCCCGGTCAGGCGTTGCCGCGCAGCCGGTCGATCAGCCCGTTCAGGGCCTCCAGCGAGCCGAACTGGATGGACAGCTCGCCCATGTCTTCCATGCGGCCGTTGCGTTTGACGCGCTTTTTCACGCGCACCTCGACCTCGGCCATGAGCAGGTCAGACAGTTCCTCTTCCACCCGTTTGAGGTCGCGCGATTTTTCCTTCTTGGGCCGCGTGGCAACGAGGTTGAACTCGGCGCCGATCTTCTTGACCAGGGCCTCGGCCTCGCGCACCGAGAGCTTTCGGGCGGCGATCTGGTTGCCCGCCGTGATCTGCGCGGCGCGGTCCAGCGCCAGCAGCGCGCGCGCGTGGCCCATGTCGATGTCGCCTGCCATCAGCATGGTCTGCACGGGATCTGCCAGGTTCAGCAGGCGCAGCAGGTTGCTGGCCGCGCTGCGCGAACGGCCCACGGCCTGCGCGGCCTGCTCGTGCGTGAGGCCGAACTCGCGCACTAGGCGCTGCAGGCCCTGCGCTTCTTCGAGCGGGTTGAGGTCTTCGCGCTGGATGTTCTCGATGAGCGCCATGGCGGCGGCCGCCTCGTCGGGCACGTCGCGCACCAGCACCGGCACGGCATCGAGGCCCGCCAGTCGGGAGGCGCGAAAACGCCGCTCGCCCGCGATGATTTCGTACAACGGCCCCTCTTGGCTGAGGGCGCCCATCGCAGGGGAGGGCCCCTGCGATGCGCGTTCCTGGCGGCGCAGCCGAGCTTGTTCGTCGCTCAGGCGACGAACAAGAATCGGCTGCATGATGCCCTGCGCCTTGATTGACTCGGCCAGCTCGTAGAGCGCACCTTCGTCCATGCGGGTGCGCGGCTGGTACACGCCGGGCACCAGTTCGGAGAGCGGCAGGCTGCTGGGCAGGCCCGCTTCGGCGGCCTGGGCCTTTTCGACCCCTTCGGCCACCTTGGGGCCCAGCAAGGCTTCGAGTCCGCGGCCGAGGCCCTTGGGTTTTTTGGTGACCATGCGATGGCTTTCTATGACTTTTGGATGGGTAGAGACGGGGAGGCAGAGCGCCAGCGCTATCGATCGATGATCACCAGCGTGCCATGGCTGCCGGGCGCCACCGCGTGGGGCACGCCCGCAGGCACGATGAACACCTCGCCCGCATTCACCTGGGTGACCTGGCCCTGCAGGTACAGGCGCATGCAGCCGTCGAGCACCAGCAGCGCTTCATCGAAATCGTGCGACTCGTCGGGGTAGGCGGCATCGTCCATGCGCAGCACCTTGACGTTGGCGCCAGCGGCCTGGCCCACGATCCTGGAATTCCAGGCGCGGGGCAGTTGGTCGGCGATGGTGGACAGGTTAATTTTTGTCATGGATCGGATCACTCAGGAGATGGGGAGCTGGCGAAACACGGCACTACACACACCACATGGCCCAGCGGCTCATGCCGGGTTGGCCAGTTGCATCAACCAGCGATGCCCCTCGTCCCAATCGCCCAGCCCGGATTCGGCATTGATGTGGCCGCGTTCGCCGCCGTCGATAAAGCGCGCGCCCCAGGCCTGCGCCAGGCTTTCGGCACGCTCAAAGCTGCAATACGGGTCGTTGCGGCTGCCGACCAGCAGGGTGGGGAACGGCAGCGGCCGGCGCGCTATGGGCGCCCAGCCGTGGATTTGCGCGGCCAGGTCGGGGCGCTCCACATCGCCGGGCGCCACCAGCAGCGCACCCTGCACCCGGTGGGCATTGGGCGAGTGCGCCGCCCACCATGCGGTGAGGATGCAGCCCAGGCTGTGCGCCACCAGCACCACGGGGCCGTCGGCATCGACCACGGTTTCTTCGAGCCGCGCCGACCAGTCGCCGCGCAGCGGGCGCATCCAGTCGTGCTGCTCCACGCGGTGGTAGCCGTGCCGGGCCTCCCACAGGCTTTGCCAATGGCCGGGGCCCGAGTTCTGCCAGCCGGGCAGCAGCAGGATGTTGGAGGCCTTCATTACTATCAATTCAATAGCTGCAAGCGTCCGACTATCAAGCGCTAGGGGCCATTTTTGCCACAGAGGCCGATGCGGCAGACATGCGCTGCACGCGCTCGACCATCTCCTGCGCAAACTCGACAAAGGCCTGGCTGCCCTTGGCCGCCGGGTCGAACACCACGCCCGGCAGGCCATAGCTGGGCGCCTCGGCCAGGCGCACGTTGCGCGGGATGACGCTGTTGAACACCTTGTCGCCAAAATGCCCCTTGAGCTGGTCGCTCACCTGCTGCTGCAGCGTGATGCGCGGGTCGAACATCACGCGCAGCAGGCCGATGATCTGCAGGTCGGCGTTGAGGTTGGCGTGCACCTGCTTGATGGTGTTGACCAGATCGGTCAGGCCTTCGAGCGCGAAGTATTCGCACTGCATGGGCACGATCACGCCATGCGCGCTGCACAGGCCGTTGAGCGTGAGCATCGAGAGGGATGGCGGGCAGTCGATGAGCACAAAATCGTAGTCGCCCGCCACCTCGGCCAGCGCGGCCTTGAGGCGCTTTTCGCGGTGCTCCAGCGCCACCAGCTCCACCTCGGCACCCGCCAGTTCGCGGTTGGCGCCCAGCACCCAGTAGCCGCATTTTTCCGACAGCACGGCCGCCTCTTTGACCGAGGCGGATTCGAGCAGCACGTCGTACACCGTGAGGTCGAGGCTGCGCTTGTCCACGCCCGAACCCATGGTGGCATTGCCCTGCGGGTCCAGGTCCACCATCAGCACGCGCTGGCCGATCTTGGCCAGCCCGGCGGCGAGGTTGACGGTGGTGGTGGTCTTGCCAACGCCACCCTTCTGGTTGGCAACGCAAAAAATTTGGGCCATCAGAATGTTGCCCCCACGGTCGTGCACTGCGTGTCACTCCCTGCCCCCCGAGGGGGCCGCGTTTTGCCTTGGGGCGGCCCGGCGGCAAACTTGGTTGCCCCCACGGTCGTGCACTTCGTGTCACTCCCTGCCCCCCGAGGGGGCCGCATTTTGCCTTGGGGCGGCCCGGCGGCAAACTTGGTTGCCCCCACGGTCGTGCACTTCGTGTCACTCCCTGCCCCCCGAGGGGGCCGCGTTTTGCCTTGGGGCGGCCCGGCGGCAAAACCGGTCTGGTCGTTCGAGTGCATGGTTGTCATGTGATGGTTCATTTGGAGATGGCCAGCTTGATGCCAAAGCCGATCAGAAAGACGCCGGCCAGTTTTTCCAGCACGCGGGCAATGAGCGGGTTGGCGCGCATGCGCTCGGCCAGGTGGTGCGTGAGCAGCACCACGGTGAGGCCATAGGCCAGGGTCAACGCGGCAATGGTGGCCGCCATCACGCCAAAGGTGAGCATGCCCTGGTGGCGCGCCGGGTCCACAAACAGCGGAAAGAACGCCATATAGAACACGATGGCCTTGGGGTTGAGCAGGGTGATCAGGCCGGCCTGCTTGAAGTAGTGGCGCGGCTGGATGTTGAGGATGGGCTGGGCGCCGGGCTTGGCGGTCAGCATCTTGAAGCCCAGCCAGGCCAGGTAGGCCGCGCCCAGCCACTGCACGGCGTTGAAGGCCGTGGGGTAGGTGGCCAGCAAGGCCGCCACACCGGCCACCGCCGCCCACATCAGCACCTGGTCGCCCGCGATCACGCCCAGGGTGGCCGCCAGGCCGCCGCGCACGCCACCCTTGCTGGTGGAGGTGATGAGCGCCAGATTGCCGGGGCCTGGAATGGCCAGGAACAACACAATGGCGGCGACAAAGGCGCCGTAGTCTGCGATGCCAAACATGATTTCTCCCGGTGCGCTGGCTGGGTGCAGCGAAAAGGCGCACCCGAAGTGAGGAGCCGAGTTTACGCGACCACCCTTCCCTCACCCCAAAAAGAGCCGTCAGGCCGACTTCATCCAGATGATGCAGCGCTCGGCGTCCAGCCCCGGCACCACGAGCTGTTCCACGTGAAACACCTGCACGTCGGCGGGCAATGCGGCGATTTCATCGTCGGGGTGCTTGCCCTTCATGGCCAGCCAGACCCCGTGCGGCGCCGCCAGCGCAGCCCGCGACCAAGTCACAAAGTCGGGCAATGAGGCGAAAGCCCGGCAGCTGATGATGTCGAATGGCGTTGTCAGGGTTTCAACCCGCGCATGCACACCATGCAGGTTGCGCAACTTCAGGGCCACCGCAGCCTGCTGGATGAACGCCGCTTTTTTGCCCACGGTATCCACACAGCTCACATCCACGCCAGGGCAGCAGATGGCAAACACCACGCCGGGCAGGCCACCGCCCGAGCCGACGTCCAGCAAGCGCACGGGGGCAGGCGCCCCACCCTGCAGCAGTCCCGCCACATGCCGACGCAGCGGCGCTATGGCCGCCAGGCTATCGAGCAGGTGGTGCGTGAGCATCTCCTGCGGGTCGCGCACCGCCGTCAGGTTGTAGACCTTGTTCCACTTTTGCAGCAGCGCCAGGAAGTCGAGCAGCTGGGTGATCTGCGCTTCGGCCAAGCCCAAGGCCAGGGCGTCCGCGCCAGCCTGCAGTTGCGTGCGCAGCGCGTCGTTGGTCACTGCTGTCGTCATGCCGCCACTTCCCCTTCTGCCTTGGCAGGCGAGACGGGGGCCACCGCAAACTCCTTGAACCCGCCCTTCTTCAAATGCACCATCAGCAGCGAGATCGCCGCCGGCGTGATGCCCGTGATGCGCGAGGCGTGGCCCAGGGTTTCAGGCCGGTGGCGGCTGAGCACCTGGCGCGCCTCGATGCTCAGGGCCGTGACCTGCATGTAGTCCAGGTCTGCCGGCAGGCGCAGTTTCTCGAAATGCGCCGCCCGCTCCACCTCGCCCTTCTGGCGGTCGATGTAGCCCGAATACTTGGCGGCGATCTCCACCTGCTCCACCACCGGCGCACTCAATTCGCCCAGCGTTTCACGTGAAACCTCTTTGGACGCGTACTTGCCGCCGTCCAACGACATCAGGTTGGCGTAGTTCACATCGGGGCGGCGCAGCAGCTCGAACAGGTTGTATTCATGCTCAATGCTCTTGCCGAGCACCCGCTCGGACTCTGCCGCAGGCAGGTTGCGCGGGTTCACCCAGGCGGCTTTCAGGCGCTCTGTTTCACGTGAAACCGCATCGCGCTTGCGGCTGAAGGCGTCCCAGCGCGCGTCGTCCACCAGCCCCATGCGGCGCCCTGCTTCCGTCAGCCGCATGTCGGCATTGTCCTCGCGCAGTTGCAGGCGGAACTCGGCCCGGCTGGTGAACATGCGGTAGGGCTCGGTCACGCCCTTGGTGATGAGGTCGTCCACCAGCACGCCCAGGTAGGCCTCGTCACGGCCGGGCAGCCAGGCGGCCTCGCCCCGGCACTGCAGCGCGGCATTGATGCCGGCGAACAGGCCCTGGGCCGCTGCCTCTTCATAGCCGGTGGTGCCGTTGATCTGGCCCGCAAAGAACAGGCCCTGGATCTGGCGCGTCTCGAAGCTGCTCTTGAGCGAGCGGGGGTCGAAGTAGTCGTACTCGATGGCGTAGCCGGGGCGCAGGATGTGCGCGTTCTCCAGTCCCGGCATGCTGCGCACCAGCGCGTACTGGATGTCGAACGGCAGGCTGGTGCTGATGCCGTTGGGATAGAACTCGTGCGTGGTCAGGCCCTCGGGCTCCAGGAAGATCTGGTGGCTATCCTTGTCGGCAAAGCGGTTGATCTTGTCCTCCACGCTGGGGCAGTAGCGTGGGCCCACGCCCTCGATCTTGCCGGTGAACATGGGGCTGCGGTCAAAGCCGCTGCGAATGATCTCGTGCGTGCGCTCGTTGGTGTGGGTGATCCAGCATGGCATCTGGCGCGGATGCATTGCAGCACCACCGTGCGCATGGGCCATGAAGCTGAATACCGGCACCTGGCCCTCGTTCACACCGCCCGGCATCCCGTCGCCGGGCTGCTCGGTGCACTTCGAGAAGTCGATGCTGCGCCCGTCCAGCCGTGGCGGCGTGCCGGTTTTCAGACGGCCCTGGGGCAGCTTCAGCTCCTTGAGGCGCGCCGACAGCGACACGGCGGGCGGGTCCCCTGCCCGGCCGGCGGCGTAGTTGTTCAGCCCCACATGGATCTTGCCGTCCAGGAACGTGCCCGCAGTCAGCACCACCGTGCGGCTGCGAAAGCGGATACCCACCTGCGTGACGGCACCCACCACCCGATCGCCCTCGACCATCAGGTCGTCCACCGCCTGCTGGAACAGCCACAGGTTGGGCTGGTTCTCCAGCATGCGGCGGATGGCGGCCTTGTACAGAATGCGGTCGGCCTGGGCGCGGGTGGCGCGCACGGCCGGACCCTTGGAGCTGTTGAGGATGCGGAACTGGATGCCACCCTCGTCGGTGGCCAGCGCCATGGCACCACCCAGCGCATCCACCTCTTTCACCAGGTGGCCCTTGCCGATGCCGCCAATGCTGGGGTTGCAGCTCATCTGTCCCAGTGTCTCGATGTTGTGGGTCAGCAGCAGCGTTTTGCTGCCCATGCGGGCGGCGGCCAGCGCGGCCTCGGTGCCCGCATGGCCACCGCCGACAACGATCACATCAAATTCCTGGGGATACAACATGGGAAAACTCCAGGGCCCAACGGCCCATTTCCAAACACCAACCAAAAACCAACCAAGCACCGGCGCTCTGGCGCCAGCCCCGCGCCGGCCTTGTTGGCCGTGCAGCGGAAAGCCGGCAATTTTCCCACCTTTGGCTGCTGCACGCCCACGGGTGAAGCCGACGACCATTCCGGTACCTGTGCGATTCGCGTGCACTGGGGCAGTTTCACGTGAAACATCGTCGCTCGCCGGGGCCCTGCACCGCACTCCTACACCCATGAGCCGAACCCGCAGGAATCCTGTCCCGGGCCTGTGCTCCAATGCCAGGCATGCACCACCCACTTCTCGTCTTTGCGGGCAGCACCCGCAAGCAGTCCTTCAACCGCCGCCTGGCCCAGGCCACCGCCGCCATGGCCCGCGAAACCGGTGTCCAGGTCACGCTGCTGGAGCTGTCCGACTTCGACATCCCGATGTACAACGCCGATCTGGAAGCGCAAGGCACGCCCGCCGATGTGTTGCGGCTCAAGCAGATCCTGTGGGAACACCCCGCCTGGATCATCTGCGCCCCCGAATACAACGGCAGCTACACCGCCCTGCTCAAGAACACCATCGACTGGGCGTCCCGCCCCGTCAAAGGCCACCCCGACTGGCAGGACGGCATCCGGCCCTTTCGCGGCAAGGTGGCGGGCATGCTCAGCGCCTCGCCGGGCGCTTTGGGTGGCCTGCGCTCGCAAAGCCACCTGGCGCCCTTGCTGATCAACCTCGAATGCTGGCTGGCGCCCCAGGCGTTTGCCCTGGGCAATGCGGGCAGCGCGTTCGACGACCAGGGTGCCCTGGTACAGGCAGCCCACCGCGACCGCGTGCGCGCGGTGCTCGATCAGGTGCTGTGGGCGGCCGATCGGCTGCATCCGGCAGCGGGCTGAGAATTTCAAGCAAAAATAGCCTGGCGCGCCCGACTGGCAAGCGCAGGCAGCTATCAAAAATCACCCTCCCCCCATGGATTGCCGCCCTGGCTGCGGCGCCTGCTGCACCGCCCCCTCCATCAGCTCACCCATCCCCGGAATGCCCCGTGGCAAACCTGCGGGCGTGCGCTGCATTCAGCTGGGCGACGACGCCTGTTGCCTGGTATTTGGGCAATCCGGGCGTCCGGCCGTGTGCGCCGGACTGCTGCCATCGGCCGACATGTGCGGCGCCAACCGGGAGCACGCCATGCAGTACCTGGCGCGCCTGGAAGAGCAAACCCGCCCCACCTGAAAAGCGGACCCTCGACATCTCGGGCCTGGGGCCACCCCAACGCCTTCCAGGCGCGCGTGACTGCACGCTACGCCCGCCGTGCACGCGGCGATGCGATGAAGGCCGCAGGCCTGCTCAAGCAAGTGACAGCGGCCGCTGCCGCGCTGCCACCAGCGCCCCCAGCCACAGCGCGCAGGCCGAATACACCAGGCCGCGCGCCAGCCCGCCCGGACCATCGGCGATCCAGCCCACCACGGTGGGGCCCACGATCTGTCCGGCGGCAAACACGACGGTGAACACACTGATGCCACCGGCCCACTGCGCTGGCGGCAGGTTGTGCCGCACCAGCGCCGTGGTCGAGGCCACCACCGCCAAAAACACCCCGCCAAACAGCAGGCCCGAAGCCAGCACCACCGGCCAGGCCGAGGTCAACGCCGGCAGCAGCGTGGCCACGCCCAGCAGGCCATTGAGCAGGGCCAGCGCCCGCCCGCCCCGGCTGCGGTCCAGCAAGCCTGCCCAGATGCGCGACGACAGCACCACCGCCAGCCCCAGCAGGGCATAAAACAGCGTCACCGTGCCGCTGGCCATGCCCTGCTCGCGCAGCAGCGCCACCACAAAAGTCATGTAGCCGATATAGCCCACGCCAAACAGGGTGTAGCCCAGCAGGGCCGGTGCCAGCGCACGCAAGGGCACGGGCACGGGGGGCGCAGCCTGGTGACCCGACACCGCCGCCTTTCCGCCCATGCCTACCGCGGGTGCAGGCGCCGGTGCAGGGGCCGCCAGACCCCGCAGCGCGCGCACGGGCCACACCAGCACCACGGTGGCCAGCGCGCACACGGCCGCCAGCGCCCACCAGGCCCAGGTCCAGCCATGCAGGGCCGGGGCCACCGCCAGCACAGGTGGTACCAGCAGCGCCGAGGCGCTGATGCCCCAGCCCACGCCGCCGTAATACAGGCCCAGCAGCAGTCCACTGCGGCCCACGTCCAGGGCGCCCAGGCGTGCGGCCATCAGCCCGCCGGCAATGAAGATGACAGCGCTGGCCACGCCCGCCAGCAGGCGCTGCAGCAGCAGCGGTGCAGCCTCCAAAAAGAAACCGCTCAGGCCCATGAACAGCGTGGCCAGCACCGCGCCCCACAGCAGCAGGGTGCCGGGCGCCACGCGCCGCAGCAGCGCGGGGGCGGCCAGGGCGCCCACCAGATAACCCAGCGCATTGACGGTGTTCATGGCCCCGGCCAGGGTGTAGCTCCAGCCCAGGTCCGCGCGCATCACAGGCAGCAGCAAGGCATAGGCAAACCGCGTGATGCCCAGCGACACGGCCGCACCCAGCGACAGCGCCAGCACCACGCCCACCGGGTGGGCGCGCAAGCCCTGTGGGCCGTTTGCAAGGGTGGTCTCCATGGGTGCTGATTGTGCCTGCGGGCATGGCTGCGGCCGGTTGGTGCCCGCATGCCAGATATTAACCAAAATGGCCATCAGCCCTTATGCACAAAGCGCAAACAGCTATCATTTTTGAAAACCTGGGTTCTTTTGCGGCAGCGCAATTAGCACACAATGGCTTGACCCTGCTGCCCGCTGCGTACTGCAGCAAGCGCCGCACTGCAGTACCCTTAGGGGCAAATCTGCCTTCGGACAAATCCCTTCTTCCCCCTTGCGACGAAAGCCTTTCATGCCCTCTTTGTTCGATCCCATCCAGGCCGGTGACCTGCACCTGGCCAACCGCATCGCCATGGCGCCGCTCACACGCAACCGCGCGCCCGACGCCATCCCCACGCCGCTCATGGCCACCTACTACACGCAGCGCGCCAGCGCCGGGCTGCTGATCACCGAGGCCACCGCCATCAGCCCCCAGGGCCAGGGCTATGCCGACGTGCCGGGGCTGTATGGCACCGAGCAGCTCGACGGCTGGAAGCGCGTGACCAGCGCCGTGCACGCCGCCGACGGCAAGATCGTGGTGCAACTGTGGCATGTGGGCCGTGTCTCGCACACCGACCTGCAGCCGGGCAACGCGGCACCCGTGGCACCCTCGGCCGTCCGCGCGCACACCAAGACGGTGCTGATCAAGGACGGCGTGCCCACCTTCACCGAAACCTCCATGCCCCGCGCGCTCGAGCTGGACGAGTTGCCCGGCATCGTGCAGGACTACCGCCACGCCGCGCGCAACGCCATTGCCTGTGGTTTTGATGGTGTGGAAATCCACGGCGCCAACGGCTACCTGCTCGACCAGTTCCTGAAAACCGGCGCCAACCAGCGCACCGACGACTACGGCGGCAGCATCAAGAACCGCGCCCGCCTCACCCTCGAAGTGGTGCGCGCCATCGTCGATGAGATCGGTGGCGGCCGCACCGGCATCCGCCTATCACCCGTGACGCCCGCCAACGACATCGTGGACGACAACCCCCAGCAGCTCTTTGACTACCTGGTGGCCCAGCTCGCCCCGCTGGGCCTGGCCTATGTGCACATCGTCGAAGGCGCCACCGGCGGCGCCCGCGAGCTGCCCGATCGCCCGTTCGACTACGCCGCCCTCAAGGCCGTGTACCGCAAGGCGGGCGGAAAGGGCGCCTGGATGGTGAACAACGCCTACGACCGCGCGCTGGCCGAAGCCGCCGTGGCGGCGGGCGCCGACATCGTGGCCTTTGGCCGGCCCTTCATTGCCAACCCCGACCTGGTGGCCCGGCTGGAAAAGAACGCGCCCCTGAACGAGCCCGACCGCGCCACCTTCTATGGCGGCGGGGCCGCCGGCTACACGGACTACCCCACCTTGTTCTGAGGCTAGGGCACTTCAGGTCCAAAGTGGCTCCAGCGCTTTTGTACAAAGCGCTGACAGCTACTTAATCAATAGCATCACCGCCCCTGGCGGTGCACGGATGGCCTGTTCAGCCCGCCAGCTGGGGCGTTGCGCGGCCGATCAATGCGCGCTCCGGCGCAGGGGCCGTGGTGCGGGACAGGGCCGCCATGCCACCGCCTTCATCGTCGGCCAGCCGGAACTGCTGCACCACCTCCGACAGGCGGGCCGCCTGCTCACGCAGCGACTCGGCGGCCGCGGCGGATTCTTCCACCAGCGCCGCGTTCTGCTGCGTCATGCGGTCGATATCGCCCACCGACTGGTTCACCTGGCCAATGCCGGCCGACTGTTCGGAAGCGGCCGCGGTGATCTCGCCAATGATGTCGCCCACGCGCTGCACGCTGGCCACGATTTCCTTCATGGCGGCGCCCGCATCTTCCACATGGCGCACGCCACCGTCCACGGCGGTCACGCTGTTGCTGATCAGGTCCTTGATGTCGCTGGCCGCCTCCGCCGAGCGCTGCGCCAGGCTGCGCACTTCACTGGCCACCACGGCAAAGCCGCGTCCCTGCTCGCCCGCGCGGGCCGCTTCCACGGCGGCGTTCAGCGCCAGGATGTTGGTCTGGAAGGCAATGGAGTCGATCAGGCCGATGATGTCGCCGATCTTGCGGCTCGATGCCGATATCTCGTGCATGCTGGCCACGGCCTGCTCCACCACCGAACCCCCGCGCGTGGCCGTGCTGGAGGCCGAGCTCGCCAGCTGATTGGCCATCTGCGACGACGAGGCGGTCTGCTGCACCGTGGTGGTGAGCTGCGACAGCGAAGCCACCGCTTCCTGGGCATTGCTGGCCGTCTGCTCGGTGCGCTGCGACAGGTCGTGGTTGCCCGTGGCGATCTCCTGGCTGGCCGTGGCGATGTTGCCGCTGGCATCGCGCACCTGCGATACCAGCGCCCCCAGGCCCTGCTGCATGTCGGCCAGCGCGCGCTGCAGGTCGGCCACTTCGTCCTTGCCCTCGGCGGCAATGTGCTGCGACAGGTCGCCACCGGCAATCGCCAGCGCCATGCGGCGGGCATCGGCCAGCGGGCGGCAGATGGACAGCATGTTCATCAGCGTGGTGGGCACCACCACCAACACGGTGATCAGCACCGCCAGGGCAAACATCCACAGGGTCTGGTTGGAGACATCGGTCTGGTCGGCCACGGCCGCCGTCACCTCGCCACGCAGCACGCCGTCGAGCTCCTTGAGCAGCTTGTCCGCCTCGTCGAACTCGGCCACGGCCTTGCCGCTCATGCGGTTGGCAATGGTGGCCGTGTCGTAGCCGCCGGATTCAAGCTGGCGCACCACATGCGCGAACTGGTCGCGGTAGCTGTCCAGGCGGTTGACGATGGCCTGCGCGATGGCGTTGTCGGCGTCTTGCGGGCCTTCCAGGAAACGGGCCGCGACCTTCTTGGACTGCTCCAGGCTGGCCAGCCATTTGGTGTGGGCCGCCTTGACGCTCTCGGGCTTCTCGTACGAGATGATCATGTCTTTTTCGTGCTGGCGGATGGACCCCATCTCGCCGCGCAGTTCGGCCATGTAGCCCACCTTGGCAAACGAGTTCGCCATGAAGTTCTCGCTCCTGTCGTGAATGCGGAACATGCCCAGCATGCCCGCGCCCCCCAACATGCCCAACAGCCCCAGCACCACGCCAATGGCCCCCAGCATCCGAAAGCGGATGGTGAACAGCCGCATGAGCGATAAGAAATTCATGATGTGTCTTCCTTCAGGTCTGAAAGCACCCCGGCCGCCGATCGCGGACATGGATATGCAACAAAACGTTGCAGTTTGCCAGACATCGGAGGCAGCCCTCTACGTTGCAGCCGAAGTTGTTACATTCGCCAGCGTTTTAGCAACAGCGCATTGGCCATCACGCTCACCGAACTCAAGGCCATGGCCGCGCCCGCCACCACCGGGTTCAGGTAACCCAGCGCCGCCAGCGGAATGCCGGCCACGTTGTAAAAAAAGGCCCAGAACAGGTTCTGGCGGATTTTCGCCACGGTGCGCCGCGAGATATCCAGGGCCGCGGCCACCAGCCTCGGGTCGCCGCGCATCAGCGTGATGCCGGCGGCATGCATGGCCACATCGGTGCCGTTGCCCATGGCCATGCCCACATCGGCCGCCGCCAGCGCGGGGGCGTCATTCACGCCATCGCCCACCATCGCCACAACATGGCCCCCACGCTTCCCACTGCGTGGGGTGTGCTGCCCCCCGAGGGGTCCTTCGCGCCTTGGGTCGGCCCGGCGGCGCTCATCGCCCCCCGCCTGCAGCGCCTGCACGCGCGCCGCCTTCTCGCCCGGCAGCACCTCGGCCATCACCTCGCCCGCATCGGGGTCGAGCCCCAGGCGCCGGGCCATCGCCTCGGCCGCGCCCCGGTTGTCGCCCGAGATCATCACCGTGCGCACGCCCAGGGCGCGCAGCGCCGCCAGGGCCTCGCGCGCGCCGGCCTTGGGCTCATCGCCAAAGGCCAGGATGGCGCGCAGGGCCAGGCCGTCGGGGGTGCGCTCGGCCAGGGCCGAGACGGTGGCGCCCTCGCCCTGCAAGTCCCTGGCCCGCGCAGTCAGCACGCCCAGCCCCACGCCCAGCTCGTCCATCCAGCGCAGGCTGCCCACCAGGTAGCTGCGGGCCTGCACCTCGCCCTCGGTGCCGCGCCCCGGCACGGCGCGCACGCCGTCGGGCGCCATGGGCTGCAGGCCCCGCTCCTGGGCCGCCGCCACCACGGCGCGGGCCAGCGGGTGTTCGCTGCCGCTTTGCACGCTGGCCACGGCCGCCAGCACAGCGGCCTCGTCCTGGCCCGGCACCACGTCAAAGGCGGTCAGCCGTGGCCGGCCCACCGTCAACGTGCCGGTCTTGTCGAACGCCACCACATCCACCTGGTGGGCCAGCTCCAGCGCCTGCGCGTCCTTGATCAGGATGCCGTGCCTGGCCGCCACCCCGGTGCCCGCCATGATGGCCGCCGGCGTGGCCAGCCCCAGCGCGCAAGGGCAGGCAATCACCAGCACCGCCACGGCGTGTATCACGGCCACCTCGAAGCCCGCGCCCGTCCACAGCCAGGCCAGCAGCGTGGCCAGCGCCACCACCAGCACCACCGGCACGAAAACGGCCGACACCTGATCGACCAGGCGTTGAATGGGCGCCTTGGCGGCCTGCGCATCCTCGACCAGGCGGATGATGCGCGCCAGCACCGTCTCGGCGCCCACCGCCGACACCTGCATCACCACCCGGCCATCGCCATTGATGGAGCCACCGGTCAGGGGCGCGCCCACCTCGCGCGTCACGGGCAAGGGCTCGCCCGTGAGCATCGATTCATCCACCTGGGTGTGGCCCTCCAGAATGCGGCCGTCCACCGGAATGCGCTCGCCGGGGCGCACCACCAGCCGGTCGCCCGCCATCACCTCGGCCACCGGCACATCCACCTCGCCATCACGCCCGAGCATGTGCGCCACATCGGGCCGCAGCGCATGCAGTGCGCGGATGGCCGCCGTGGTCTGGCGCTTGGCGCGCGCCTCCAGCCACTTGCCCAGCAGCACCAGCGTCACCACCACCGCCGAGGCCTCGAAATACAGGTGCGGCGCATGCCCCGGGTGCGCCGTCAGCCACAGCCACATCGACAGCCCCCAGCCCGCCGACGTGCCAATGGCCACCAGCAGATCCATGTTGCCCGACAGGGCCTTGAGCGCGTGCCAGCCCGCCTTGTAAAAGCGCGCCCCCAGGATGAACTGCACCGGCGTGGCCAGCGCAAACTGCACCCAGGCAGGCAGCATCCAGTGGTAGCCCAGCAGATCGCCCAGCATGGGCAGCACCAGCGGGGCCGACAACAGCAGGCCAACACCCACCGGCAGAAAGCCGGCCCAGGGCGACAGGTCCTCGGGCGCATCGTCCTGCCCCGCCGCGCGCGGCTCGTAGCCCGCATTGCGCACGGCACGGCGCAGCAGGGCGTCCATGGCAGGGCCTGGCGCACCCGGCGGCTGCACATAGGCGATGCGCGCCGACTCGGTGGCCAGGTTCACGGTGGCGTCCTGCACGCCGGGCACCTTGCGCAGCGCCCGCTCCACGCGGCCCACGCAGCTGGCGCAGGTCATGCCGCCGATGCCAAGGTCCAGGGTGTCCAGAGATTCAGGAGAGATGGCAAGTGTGTTCATAAAGGGGCTACCGTAATCCTTGTCATGATGGCAAGGTCAAGCGATGACAGCGATCAACCTTGCAGGCGCCAGTGCCATCGCCGCCGCTTGACTATGCCACCATGTCAAGGTTCATCATCTCCATGTCATCACTTTTTAACCGGAGAAATTGCATGCAATACACCTTTGAAGTCCAGGGCATGACCTGCGGCCACTGCGAGCGCGCCGTCACCCAGGCCGTGCAGCAGATCGACCCCGCAGCCACTGTGCGCATCGACCGCGCGCAAAACCGCGTCGATATCGACAGCACCCAGCCCCGCGAGGCCCTGGCCGCCGCCATTGCCGAAGAAGGCTACCAGGTCGCCGCATGACCAGCACCACCGGCTGGCCCGTGCCCATCGGCGAGGCCGCGCGCCGCGCCGGGGTGTCGGCACGCATGGTGCGCCACTACGAATCGCTGGGCCTGCTGCCCGCCGTGGGCCGCACCGACAGCGGCTACCGCCAGTACGCCGGGGCCGACGTGCACGCGCTGCGCTTCATCGGGCGCGCGCGCACCCTGGGTTTTTCGATGGAGGAAATCCGCGAACTGCTCGGGCTGTGGCAAGACAAGGGCCGCGCCAGCGGCCATGTCAAACGCATCGCGCAGGCGCACATCGACGACCTGGGCGAACGCATCGCCGCCATGCAGGGCATGCAGCGCACGCTGCAGACACTGGTGTCGTGCTGCCAGGGCAACGACCGCCCGGATTGCCCGATCCTGGACGACCTGGCGGCGGCGCCCGCATCACCCGGTGCGCTCCCAAAAACATCACTGCACCGATAGCGTTCTGCGCTCGTCCACGCAAGTTTTCAGGAAAAACCGCCTCTAGCCCAATACAGACCGGCGCCAACAGCTCACTTTTTTGATGCCTTGCGAGCCACAGTAGGAGCAGCCCGGCGCTTGCCGGGCGCGGGCCGCAGCAGCACCCCATCGCACAGCGTGGCAATGCACTGCTGCGCCACCTGCTCGGGCGTGTATTCGCCGCCGGGCTGGTACCAGCGGCCGATCCAGCTCAAGGCGCCCGCGATCATGAAGGCGCTCATCTTCGGGTCACAGGGCGCCAGCGAGCCTTCCTGCACCCCTTGGGCCACCAGGCGCCTGAAAGCGTGGTCGATCTCGGACTTCAGGCGGCGCAGCTCGGTGCGGCTGGGCTCGGGAACCTCTTCGTCACCCACGCGGATCAGGCACATGCCAAAAGGCTGCATGACGATGTCGGCATACACCTGCATGCAAGCGCGCAACTGGTCCACCGCGTTGCCACCGGCCTGGCGCGAGGCCTCGATGCCTTCGAGCGTCATCTGCAGCCCCTGGCTCACGCACTGCAGCAGGATCTCGTCCTTGTTCTTCACGTAGTAGTACAGCGTGGGCTTGGTCACATTGAGCCGCGCGGCGATGTCGTCGAGCGACGTGGCGTGAAAGCCGCGCTCGTTGAACAACTGCGCGGCCGCCTGCAGCACGGCATTGCGCTTGGCCTCGCGCTGCTGCCCGCGATCGGGGGCGGTGGCCCAGGGCGATGCCACGGCCGGTGCCGTCTTCTTGGGGGTGTTCGGGATCTTGGCGGCCGCTATCTGGTTCATGGTGCATATCGCATCGGGAAACTACCGATGCCCGGAGAAGGTGACATACCGAAAATCTACTCGTGAGTAAACAGTTTACGTAAAAGTAGAAATTTACAGGTTCGAACAAACCCGCATAAGAGCCCGATGGAGACAAACCAACCCCGTGGCCCTGCCACCACCCCCCTGCTGCTGGAGCGCGATGGCGCCGTCGCCACGCTGCGCTTCAACCGCCCCGGCGCGCTCAACGCCATCGACGTTCCCATGGCCACCGCCTTGCTGGCCGCCGTGCGCGCCCTTGCCCAGGACGACAGCGTGCGCTGCGTGGTGCTGTGCGGCGCGGGCAAGGGCTTCATCGCCGGGGGCGACCTGGCCACGCTGCGCGCCAACCCCGAGCAGGGCGCCAAAGATTTGCTCGTGCCGCTCAATGAGGCCGTGGCGCTGCTGGCGCAGCTCAACGCGCCCGTCATCGCCCAGGTGCACGGCGTGGCGGCGGGCGGGGGCCTGTCGCTGATGCTGCAGGCCGACTTCGTGCTGGCCGCCGAGGGCACCCGCTTCAACCTCGCCTACATCAACCTCGGCACCAGTTGCGACGTGGGCGCCTCATGGGCGCTGCCGCGCCTGGTGGGCCTGCGCCGCGCGCTGGAAATTGCGATGCTCGGCGACACCTACAGCGCCGCCGAGGCCGAACGCCTGGGCCTGGTCAACCGCGTCGTGCCCGCGGCCGAGCTCGATGCCGCCGTGCAGCAGCTCGCGCACCGCCTGGCCAGCGGCCCCACCGTGGCCTACGGCCACATGCGCCGCCTGATGCGCAATGCCTTCGACCACGACCTGCCCACGCAACTGGCCGCCGAGGCCGAGGCCTTCGGGGCCTGCGCGCGCACCGCCGACCTGCCCGAGGGCATCGAAGCCTTTCACGCCAAGCGCCCCGCCGCCTTCCAGGGCCGCTGAACCTTTTTCCTTTTTTTCTTTTCGGAGCTTTCCCCATGACCCACCGTGACGTTTTCGTCGTCAGCACCGCCCGCACCGCCATCGGCACCTTCGGCGGCAGCCTGAAGGACGTGCCCAACACCCAGCTCGCCACCACCGCCGTCAAGGCCGCCATCGCGCGCGCCGGCCTCGCGCCCGACGCGGTGGGCCATGTGGTCATGGGCAACGTGATTCCCACCGACACCAAGGACGCGTACCTGAGCCGCGTGGCCGCCATCGATGCGGGTTGCCCCATCGAGACACCGGCCTTCAACGTCAACCGCCTGTGCGGCTCGGGCCTGCAGGCCATCATCTCGGCGGCGCAGGCCATCGGCTACGGCGACTGCGACGTGGCCGTGGGCGGCGGCAGCGAATCCATGAGCCGCGGCCCCTACTTCGACACCGCCGCGCGCTACGGCGCGCGCATGGGCGACACCAAAAGCATCGACTACATGCTCGGCATCCTGCACGACCCCTGGCAGAAGATGCACATGGGCATCACCGCCGAGAACGTGGCCGAGCGCTACCAGATCAGCCGCGAAATGCAGGACCAGCTCGCGCTGGAGAGCCAGCGCCGCGCCGCCGCCGCCATTGCCGCCGGCCATTTCAAGGAGCAGATCGTCCCCGTCGAAATCGCCACGCGCAAGGGCACCGTGCTGTTCCAGGAAGACGAGCATGTGCGCGCCGCCACCACGCTCGAGGTGTTGGCCGGCATGAAACCCGCGTTCAGGAAAGAGGGCGGCACCGTCACGGCCGGCAACGCCTCGGGCATCAACGACGGCGCCTGCGCCGTGGTGCTGGTGGCGGGCGACCGCCTGCAGGCCCTGGGCGTGAAGCCCCTGGCCCGCCTCGTGGGCTACGCGCACGCGGGCGTGGACCCGGCCTACATGGGCATCGGCCCCGTGCCTGCCACGCAAAAGGTGCTGGCGCGCACGGGCCTGAAGGTCAGCGACATGGACGTGATCGAGGCCAACGAAGCCTTCGCCGCCCAGGCCTGCGCCGTGGTGCAGGAGCTGGGCCTGGACCCCGCCAAGGTCAACCCGAATGGCTCGGGCATCTCGCTGGGCCACCCCGTGGGCGCCACCGGCGCCATCATCACCACCAAGGCGATTGCCGAGCTGCACCGCACGGGTGGGCGCTATGCGCTGGTGACCATGTGCATCGGCGGCGGCCAGGGCATCGCGGCCATCTACGAGCGGGTGTGATCGCTTTTTTAAGTGTTTTTGGCCTCCAGCGCTTGTGCATCAAGCGCTGTAAGCTCTGCTTTCAATAGCAACCTATTCACCACCAACGGCCCGCATTGCGGACTTCCCGTGCTCGCCGCTGAGGCGCTGAATCGCTGACTGCGACCGCGCCCCGCGGGCTCAGAACGGCGCCGACTCCGGGTCGGTGTCCACCGGCGCTTCCCTGGGCCCGGTCACCATGCCACCGCCCGCACTCTCGCGCGCGGGTGCGGAAGGCACGGAATGTGGCGCCGGAGCGCTAGCGGGCGCCGCGCCTGCGGCAATCGCCTGCGCCGCACCAGCCACACCGCTCTCGGCCTCGCCGCCCAGCGCCTCGATCAGGTCGGGGATCAGCTTGACCAGTTCGCCCGTGGCAATGGCCACGTCGGTGTCAAAGCCGCCATCATCGGCCTTGGTGCCTTCGAACACGGTGTCCAGGAACGACACTTTCTTGATCTGCAGGCCTTCGGTGAGCATGAACGAGACGCGGTCGTCCCAGGTCAGCGCCAGCTTGGTGGGCAGCTTGCCGGCGGCGATATGGGCCTGCACTTCTTCGATGTCGAGCGGATGGCGGGCATAGCGCACCACGGCCTTGGCCTCGTCGGCGCTCTTGAGCTCGCATTCGCGGTCCACGGTGAAGCCCACGGGCGGCTCCTGCGTGCTGAGCCAGTGCGACATCGCGGCCTGCGGGCTGGTCTGGGTGTTGATGAGCGAGACCGACAGGCCCGGCAGCGATTCGACCAGCAGCGTCACCACCTCATCGGCGCGGCCCTGGCTGCTGGTGTCGAGCACCAGCAGGCGCGAAGCGGTGTCGATCCACACCCACATCGAGCCCTGCTTGGTGAAGGCCATGGGCAGCAGGTCGAGCTTGGCCTCGTCTTTGAGCTCCTTGCTTTCCTTCTTGCCGGGCTTGCGGCCGGTTTCCTGCTCGATGCGCTCGGCCTTTTCCTTCACGCGGCGCGCCAGCACGCTGCCGGGCAGCACCTTGGACTCGACCATGAAGCGCAGGATCCACTGCCCGCCCACCGATTCGGCCAGCGGGCCATGCGCATCACCGCGCGGCGGCACCCAGCCCAGGGACTTTTCCTGCGTGGCGCCACATTCCAGGAAGGGCGCCTTGGCCAGGGCCTCTTCCACCTGCGTCAATTCCACCTGCCATTGCGGCGCAATGCGGTACACGATCATGTTCTTGAACACGGACAACCTTTGTTTCTTCTGGCCATTTCCAGCCATTGCGGAGTACAGCCGACATTGTCGGGGGTCGGCTGACCATCGTTCGGGTGCAACACCCGCTTTCACTCTGTTTTTGATAGCTTAAATCGCTTTACCAACAAGCGCTTCATGCCATTTTGATGGTGAATGCATTCAGGCCAGGCGCCGGACTTCTTGTTGCAACTTTACACAGGCACACCAATCCCACACGGGCGGGTTACACGGGCCGCGCATACTAGCCTTCAACCGCTGGAACGGTCGTACCCGCGGACCAACCCACCGAAAGGACCCACACCATGTCTTTCTTCCCAAGCCGTATCGCCGCCGCCGCTGTGATGGCCGCCCTGGCCCTGCCCGTGCTGGCCCAGCCAGCCCCCTCTGCACTTTCAGCGCCCCCGGCCGCGGGCGCCTCGGCCCAGCAGGCCCGCAAGCCGGGCGACTGGCAGGAGCGCCGCCAGGCCCACATGGCCCAACGCGCCGATGCCCTCAAGGCGCAACTGAAACTGACACCTGAGCAGGAACCTGCCTGGACCGCGTTCGTGGCCACGATGCAACCGGCCGAGCGCTCCGCACGGCTGGAACGCCTTGACCGCAAGGAAATGGAAAAGCTCACCACCCCGGAACGCATCGACCGCATGCGCGCCCTGCGCGCCCAGTACGCGGCCGAAGCCGACCGCCGCGGTGAAGCCATCAAGACCTTCTATGCCGCCCTGACGCCAGAGCAGCAAAAAACCTTCGACTCCCGGGCCCAGCACATGGGCGGCAAGGAAGGTCACCGTGGTGACTGGGGCCATGGCCACGGTGAATACGGCCGCCACGGCGGCATGCGCGGTGGCGACATGCCCATGGGTGGCCCGGCCCGTTAAAGCCATAGACAGGGGGCGCCATGCCCTGACCTGCGTTCTCCCCCGAAACCCGGCACCTATCAAAAGGTGCCGGGTTTTTTTGTGCTTGTGGATAACGCTGGGGGCATTTCTGGCACAACCGGGCAGTTATCCACAGACAAACCGGAAACCCGGAAGTTGTTATCTGCCGGCCGCAAAGTTCAGGGGCCTCCCCCCACAACCTTTTGGGCAACGCAACTGCGCGCCAGCATTCGGAAAAATGGGTTTGTCCACAGAAACTGGCGCCCTCTACTACTACTGCTATTTATATATAGAACCATAGAAGAACAACCAAAACCTTCTTTGTGCGCCCCGTGACTGCCTTGAATGGAATAAAAATGGGGCGCGGCCTGCCCCGCCCACCGGAGAAACCTGTGCAATTTGCGAGTCGTCTGAAAACCTGGGCCAAAAGTGTCCGACGTGACGGCGTCACGCTGTGGTTTGCCGCGCGTCACCCGCTGGCACCCTGGTATGCCAAGGCGCTGGGCGTTTTCGTGGTGGCCTATGCCTTGAGCCCCATCGACCTGATTCCGGACTTCATCCCCGTGCTGGGCTACCTGGACGACGTGCTGCTGCTGCCGGGGCTGATCTGGCTGGTGATCCGGCTGATTCCGGCGCCCGTGCTGCAGGAATGCCGCGACCAGGCCGATCTGTGGATAAAGACCGAGGGCGGCAAGCCCACCAGCCGCATCGGCGCGGTGCTGATCGTGGCCATCTGGATCGGCGCCAGCCTGGCGCTGTGGCACTGGTGGATCAGGCCCTGGCTGGGTGCATAGCGCCTGCTGGCCCATTTTTGCTATTGAATAAATAGCTAATAGCGCTTCATGGACGGGCGCTATCGCCTGATTTCCATCAAAAATTACCCGAACCACCGTGCATGTGCACAAAACGGGGGATAGTTCTGGCACAACCGGGCGGTTATCCACAGAAATGGGCCCTGGCCTGGTTTTATCCCCGTCCGGCAGACAGCGGCAGCCGGGCTGCGTCCACAAGGTTTGGCGCTGCGCAAGTGACTGTCACGCCAAGGCAAAAGCCACTTGTCCACAGAAAAGGCCGCCCTCTACTACTACGACTATGTATTTATAGAAGTCTTTAATCAATAACAGCACAACAACTGCGCCGCCATTTTTGGCCGGCTCCCTGGAAGGCCGCAGAGTTTGGAGGGAGAAAATAGGCAAAAAAAACCGCAGACCAGGCTGCGGGCGGCGGAAAAACCGGGGGCTGAATCCGCGTTATGTCACTTCAGGGCGCAGGAAGGCCTCCAGAAGGTCCATGGGCAGGGGGCGGCTGAACAGGTAGCCCTGGTAGCGGTGGCACCCCGCGCGGATCAGCAGATCGCGTTGCTCGGGGGTTTCGACGCCCTCGGCGATGACTTCCAGGCCCAGGCTGCGTGACAGGGCGATGATGGTGTCCACAATCGCGGCATCGTTGGGGTCGGTGAGCAGGTCGCGCACAAAGCTCTGGTCGATCTTGAGCTGGTCCAGCGGCATGCGTTTGAGGTAGCCCAGGCTCGAATACCCGGTGCCAAAGTCGTCCAGCGAAAAGCCCACGCCATACGAACGCAATGCCGTCATGGTGGCGATGGTGGTTTCCATGTCTTCCACCAGCAGGCTTTCGGTCAGCTCCAGCTTGAGTTTTCCCGAGGGGGCGCCGGTGATGGCCAGCACCCGGGCCACGTCGTCCACAAAACTGGTATTGCGGAACTGGCGCGAGCTCACGTTGACGGCCATGGTCAGGTGCGAAAGCTGCGGCTCATCCTGCCAGCGGGCCAGCAATGTGCAGGCGTGGTGCAGCACCCAGCGGCCCAGCGGCAGGATCAGCCCGGTTTCTTCGGCGAGGGGAATGAACTGCGCGGGCGACACCATCCCCTGCTGCGGATGGGCCCAGCGCACCAACGCCTCCACCCCTACGCATTCGCCCGCCTGGTTGACCTGCGGCTGGTAGTGCAGCAGGAATTCGTCCCGCGCCAGGGCCGAGCGCAGGTCTTCCTCCAGCGCGGCGCGCGCGGTCACCACGGCTTGCATGTCGGGGTTGAAAAAGCGCAGCGTGTTGCGCCCGGCGGTCTTGGCCTGGTACATGGCCAGGTCGGCCTGCTTGAGCAGCTCGCCCACGCTGGTCTGGTCGCCATCGAACGGCGCGACGCCGATGCTGGGGGTGCTGCGGTACTGGTAACCCTTGAGCGCATAGGGCATGGCCAGCACGGCCAGGATTTTTTCGCCCACACCCAGCGCCTCCAGGGCCAGTTCCTCGGGGTGCCGGCTGAGTTCTTCGAGCATCACCACGAACTCGTCGCCGCCCAGGCGTGCCACGGTGTCCACGTTGCGCACACAGCTGTTCAGGCGCATGGCCACCTGCTGCAGCAGCAAATCGCCCTGGTCGTGGCCCAGGGTGTCGTTCAGGGTCTTGAAGTTGTCCAGGTCGATGAACAGCAGGGCACCGCCCTGCTGGCGCCGCTGGGCGCTGGCCAGCGCCTGGCCCATGCGGTCCATCAGCAGCATGCGGTTGGGCAGGCCGGTGAGTGCGTCGTAGAACGCCAGGCGCTGGATCTCGCGCTCGGTGGCCTTGCGCTCGCGGATGTCGGTGTTGATGGCCAGCACCGAATGGCCCTGGCCGGCATCGTCCTTCACCAGCGTCCAGCGCCCTTCCACATCGATGGCGCTGCCGTCGCGGTGGCGCTGCACGATTTCGCCGGTCCACTCACCGTGTTCCAGGGTGGTCTGGGTGGCGCGGCGAAACTGCGTGGGGTCGTCGTACAGCAGGGTCTCGATGGACTGGCCCAGCGCCTGCAGCTGCGACCAGCCGTACAGCCGCTCGGCACTCTTGTTCCAGTAGATGATGCGGTGCTCCAGATCGCGCACGATGATGGCGTCCTGGGCCTTGTCGAGCAGCGATGCCTGGTGGCGGATACGCATGTCGGACAGCTGCCGGTCGATCTCGGCCGAGGCGCGGCTGGCAAAGATGCGCAGCGTCGAGGTGACAAGGTCGGGGTTGGTGAGCGGCTGGCGGAACAGCACGAAGATCATCCCCACCACCTCGCCGTCGGCGTTGCACAGCTGTTGCCCGGCATAGCCTTGCCCCGCCAGCTGGCGCAGCATGGGCGCCTCGGGATACAGCTGCACCGCGTTTTCCGTGATCACCACCTGGGGCTGGCTGAGCAGCAGCAGGCTGGGCGTGCCAGCCATTGTGTATTCGCTGTTGGGCAGTTTCTTGCCGTCGAACACTGCCGCCAGTGTTACCGCGCGCGGCGCTTGCCCCTGCTGTGGCGGCAGCAGGCGGCCCACGCAGCCCACCTGCGCGCCCAGGACCTCGGCCATGTTGCTGGCCAGCTGCACAAAGAACTCGGTGCCCGTGCTGGCAGACACGGCCGCCGCCATCTTGAGCACCGAAGCCTGCAGACGCTGCTGCTCATGGCGGGCCCGCAGGCTCATGATGCCGAAGGCCAGGTCGTTGGCCAGTTGCTGCAGCAGTGTGGTCTCGTCGCCGCTGATTGTCAGGATCTCGGGCGCATACAGGTACAGCAGGCCAAAGGTGTGTTCGCGTTCGCGCAGGGGCAGGCAGATCACGCCGTGAAAGCCGTGCTCGAGCATGCGCTCGGTCCAGTCGGCAAAGCTGCCTTCGGTGCGGATGTCCTGCACGATCACGGGTGCGCCGCTGCGCACCGCCACCCCGGCTGGCCCATGCCCGTAGGGACTGGTTTCGGACCAGCTCACCTGCAGCTCTTCGAGATACCGGTCGTTGTAGCCCGCATGCGCCACGGATGCGATGGTTTTGGGTTCGTCGTTCAGCGCAAAGCCCACCCAGCCCATGCGGTAGCCGCCAATGTTCACGGCGATCTGGCAGATTTCCTGCAGCAGCGTGGCCTCGGAGGTGGCGCGCACCAGCGCCTCGTTGCAGGCGCTGAGCAGGCGCTGCGCCCGGCCCACGCGGCGCAGGTCGTCTTCGGTGCGCAGGCGCTCGGTGACATCGATGGCCAGCACCTGGCGGGCGGCCACCCCGTTGAAGCTGATGTTGCCCGCGGAAATCTCCATCTGCATCGGCGTACCGTCCTTGTGGACATGGCGGCGCACCGCGGAGGTTTCGCGTGTCGACCCAAAGGCTGCGTGGAGCCGGTCTTCGAGGCCGGGGCGGTCCTCGGGGGCGCACAGCGCTGGCAACTCCAGCTGCAGCAGCTCGGCCTCGGTATAGCCATAGTGCGCCACCATCGCCTGGTTCACCGCCAGCAGGCGCAAATCGCCCCGTGCATACACCCACATGGGATGCGGGTGCTCGTCAAACAGCATGCGGTATTGCAGTTCCGAGGCGTGCAGCTGGCTGGCCACATGGCGCAGTTGCACCATGGTGCCCAGGGACTCGGTCAGGATCTCCAGGCGGGCTACATCGCGGGCCGAAAAGGCGTGGGGCTGGTCGGAGGTGACCATGAGCGATCCCACCACGGAATCACCCCCCCGCAAGGGGGCGGCCGCTACCGACCGCATGCCCCGCCAGTGGGGTCTGGACGCCAGGTCCCAGCCCTGCGCCTCGGTGTCATGGCAGACCACGGTGCGGCCCTGCTGCAGGGCGGGCCACACCAGGCTTTGCTCCACCGGCAGCCGCATGCCCTGGGGGCGCACCATGTCGCCAGCGGATGCGTGGGCCACCAGGTGCGCGCCTTCGAGCAGATCCACCATGGCACCGCGCGCACCGGTCTGCTCCAGCACCGTTTGGGCCACCAGGGCCAGCACCTCGGGCAGCGGCAGGTCCATGGACGACATGCGCTGCTGCAGTTGCAGCAGCTGGGCGTGGTTGTGCGCATCGCGCCGCGTTTCCATCTCGGCGAGCTTCTGGTCACTGATGTCGGTCATGCCGCCAACCATGCGCACGGCCCGGCCCTCGCCATCGCGGATCAGGAAACCCCGGTCCAGCACCCAGGCATAGCTGTCGTCCTGGCGGCGAAAGCGGTATTCGGCCGACCAGTGGCTGGCGTTGCCATCGATGGCTGCATGGATGCCGTGCAGCAGGTCGGCGCTTTCATCGGGATGCAGGCGCAGGGTCCACGAGCGGCTGTCGGGCAGCAACTCGCCCGGAGGAACGCCGAACAGGTGCTGCATGCCGTCGTTCCACCACATGGCGTCGGTGGGCAGGTTCCAGTCCCAGATGGCGTCGGCCGTGGCGCGCGCCACCAGGTGAAAGCGTTCTTCGTTGATGCGCGCAGTGCGGGCGGCGGCGCCCAGGGTTTCGCTCTGTTCCACCAGCTCGGCGTGCATCTGGTCGCGTTCCTGCACCAGTTGCGATAACTGGCGTTGCTGGCGGCGCAGCTCGAGCAGCACCATGGCCTGGCCGGCCAGGATTTTCAGGCCCTCCAGCTGATCATCGGTCAGCGGGCGGGGCACCGTGTCCAGCACCGCCAGCGTGCCCAGCGTGGCGCCTTCGGGGGTGACCAGCGGAACGCAGGCATACAGCCGGATATGGGGCTCTCCAGTGACGAGCGGGTTGTCGGCAAACAGCGGGTGCTGGCGGGCGTCGGCCACCACGAGGGGCGCGGGGCTGCCACTCAGTGCATGGCTGCAAAAAGCAATGGCCCGGTCGGTCTGCCCGAAAGGCACGCCCACGGCCGCCTTGAACTGCTGGCGCTCGCTGCCCAGAAAATTGACCACCGCCATCGGCGTGTTGCAGATGCGTGCGGCCAGGATGGCCAGCTGGTCAAACGCTTCTTCGGCTGGCGTGTCCAGGATGGCGTAAGACTGCAGCGCAGTCAGGCGTGCGATCTCCGGGGGATCGTCGTGCGCAGGCGGCATTCGCACTGGGCGTGTCATCAATCAATACCCCCACGCGCTGGCTGCGCAATGCGGATGGATGCGCGAAGGCGGGCGCAGCCAATAGCGGGCTATTGGCAAGCCGCCCGACAAGGCAGACGCCGCATTGCGCAGCCAGCCCGAAGGGAAAGCCATCCAGGCCGCGCATTGCGTCGTTGCCCTTCGCGTGGGGGAATTGATGGATGACACGCCCTAGTCCCTGGGGCCGCCAAGGCAGCACGGTGAGGCGGGCATGAAGAACAACGGCATTGCCTGCATGGAGTAGCCAGAACGCAAAGAGCGGGAAACAGGTTGAAAGATGAAAAGGCCAGGGCTGCGGAAAACGCACGCTTCAGGGGACTGCGTCATGCCGGCATTGCATGCAGCAAGGGGCGTGCCTGAACGGGATGTTAATGCAACACCACAGGGCCGTTTTCAGGCACCCCGCCCGGGGGCCGACCATGCCGCCAGTTTCTGGCGCCGGGCCCGCACCGCCGCTGCCAGGTTTTCGAGCACCGGCACCGTCTGCGCCAGGCTGATGCAGGCGTCCGTCACCGAAACCCCGTGCTGCAGCGGCTGGCCGGGCACGATGTCCTGGCGGCCTTCCTGCAGGTGGCTTTCGATCATCAGGCCGGTGATGCGGGCGTCGCCCCCGGCGATCTGCTGGGCCACCTCGGCGGCCACCGTGATCTGGCGCTGGTGCTGCTTGCTGCTGTTGGCGTGGCTCACGTCAATCATCACCTGCTCGCGCAGCCCGGCGGCCTGGAGCACGGCGCAGGCGGCGTCCACATCGGCCCTTTGATAGTTGGGCTGCTTGCCGCCGCGCAGGATCACATGGCAGTCGTGGTTGCCGCGCGTTTCAAAAATGGCGGCCTGTCCCATCTTGGTCATGCCCATGAAGGCGTGCGATGCCTGCGCGGCCTGGATGGCGTCGCTGGCCACCTTCACGCCGCCATCGGTGCCGTTCTTGAAGCCGACGGGGCACGAAAGGCCCGATGCGAGCTGCCGGTGGCTCTGGCTCTCGGTGGTGCGCGCGCCAATGGCGCCCCAGCTCACCAGGTCGCTGATGAACTGCGGGCTGAGCAGGTCGAGGAATTCGGTGCCCACCGGCAGGCCCACGGCCAGCACGTCCAGCAGCAACTGGCGCGCCAGTTCCAGCCCTTCGTTGATGGCGAAGCTGCCATCCAGGTGCGGGTCGTTGATGTAGCCCTTCCAGCCCACGGTGGTGCGGGGTTTTTCAAAATAGACGCGCATCACGAGGATCAGGTCTTGGCCGAGTGCGTCGGCCTGGGCCTTGAGCGCGTGCGCATATTCCATGGCCTGGCCATGGTCGTGGATGGAGCATGGCCCCACCACCACGATCAGCCGGTCATCCTGGCCGTGCAGCACGCGCGAGATGGCGGCGCGGCTGGTCTCCACCAGCGTCTGCGCGGCGTCGGGCGTGGGCAGCCATTCCTGCAGCAGCGCGGGGGTGATGAGCGGGCGCACGGCCTTGATGCGCGTGTCGTCGATGCGCGTGGTGTCGTGGGTCGAAACGGGGTGGGCGGAGCGTTGGGCGTGGGTCATGATGCGCCCGATTGTCGCGCGGTCCCCAGTCTGGGCTCCTTATTCTGTTGTCCAGGGTGCTGCGATCTGGTCACCCCTTCAGCAACGGGCGCGGTCCAGGCCAGGGACGCCGAGCAAGAGCCGCCCCGCAGCGAGGGCGTCGTCCACCCTCGAGGGGGGAAGCGGCGAAGCCGTTCAGGGGGTGTTTCCGTTCACAGCCGGCGAAACGACGCGTTCTGGCGCGCCCAGTAGCGCGACTGCAGATGATCGAGCCGCACCGTTCCACCCGAGGATGGCGCGTGCACAAAGCGCCCTTCGCCCACGTAGATGCCCGCGTGCGATGGTGAGCGGCCTGTGCCAAACACCACCATATCGCCGCTGCGCAGCTCGTCATTGGCAATCTGCTGCCCCCAGCCGCTGAGCTGCGCCACCGTGCGCGGCGGCGCCGTGCCCACGCGGTGGCGATAGACATAGCCGATCAGCCCGCTGCAGTCGAAGCCCGAATCCGGCGTGTTGCCGCCATAGCGGTAGGGCGTGCCCACCAGCCCCAGCGCATGGATGGCAATGTCGTGCGCCTGCTCGTCCGACAGTTGCGATGCCGCGCTGCGCAACGGGGCGGACGGTGACGAGGAAGACGGCGGTGGGGTGCTGCAGCCGCCCAGCACCAGCAGGGCGGCGGCGCAGGCCACGCAGGCCAAAGGGTGAAATGCATGCATGGGCCGAAGGGTAACGGAAGGGCGGGGCCACGGCCCATACCCCGATGGTGCCGTAGGGATTTGCATCAAAAACAGTTGCTGGCGCACAACCCATCAGCGCGGGCAGCTATCTTTTATGAAGCGGTGCCATGGTCGGGATCGGCCCACCGCTGCGGGCGGCGGGTGGGGTCAGCGCCCCAGTGGCGCCACGCCGATCAGCCAGGCGTGGACCCACAGCGCAAACACGGCCCAGGCCACCGCGCCCACCACCACGGTGGCCACGGTGCCGGCTGCGGTGCCGGGGGGATACGCCGTGCCCTGCGCCCGGTCGCGCTGGCGCGCCGCGCGAAAGCTCAGCACGGCCCACAGCAAAAATGCGCCAAACAGCACCACGTCGGCCAGGTTGCCGTTGGACAGCAGGTGCGCCAGCGCCCACACCTTCACGCCCAGCACCATGGGATGGTGCAGCCGGGCCTTGATGGCGTTGCGCGGCACCTCGGCGGCGGCCAGCAAGACGAAGGCGATCAGCGTGAGCAGCGCCGCGGCATGGCGCATGCCCACGGGAGGCAGCCACAGCACCACGGGTTGCTGGCGCGCCAGGCCATAGCCCCACACGATCAGCACCAGGCCCGCGGCCGAGGCCAGCGAATACAGCCCCTTCCAGGGCCCCTCACCGATACGCGCCCGGGTTTGCGTGCGCCAGCCATCGGCCACGATGCGCACCGAGTGCACGCCCAGAAACAGCACCAATCCAAGAACCAGATACAACATAGACGGCCTTTTTGTGGAAGTAATGGCGCGATTATGGGCAAGCATGATGACTCGCCGCGTTCTTATGGATCCGGCAGGATTTATTCGTGACCCCCGTTCGGGCTGAGCCCTTCGGCGGGCTCAGGGTGAACGGGATTCGGTCTCCGCATAAACCTGGAAACGGCAGTTGGATGCGCTTGCCGGTGCCGTGATCGGTGTGCCAGGCAAGGCGCGATGACGCGGCGGGCTACTTACTGCCCGCAAGGAGGAGCAACGCCGCATGGCGCGCTGAGCGCGGTGCTGGCGGGTGCATAGCGCTCTTACCCATCAGGTGAACCCCATCGGAGCCATCACCGCTTGATTTCATGCGGCCTGGCAAGGTATGCAAAGCGGTCAACTGCCGTTTCCAGGTTAAACCGTGCCGGATCAATAGAGCAAAAAAGGCCTGTAGCGCTTGATGGATAAGCGCTAATAGCTATTAAAAACGGAGTGAATCGGGCGACCGGCCTCACGCGTTGGCGGCGTGCTGCGCCAGCAGCTTGCCCACAGTGGGCCGGGCGCAGCGCTGCAGCGCCATCAGCAGGGCATGGTCGGGCTGGGCAACGCGCCATTGCGTGCGCAGGTCGTGCTGTATGCGCGCCAGCAGCGCGGCGGCCATTTCGGCATCGGCCAGCGCCCGGTGGGCCTGGCCAGTGCGTGGCAGGCCGTGGTAGTCCACCAGCACACCGAGCTTGTGGCTGGGGGCCTGCGGATACAGCCGGCGCGACAGCAGCACCGTGCAGGCAAAGGGCTGCGGCGCGGGCTGCCCTGCCAGGGCCAGCTCGGCCTGCCAGAACTTGCTGTCGAACGACGCGTTGTGCGCCACCATGGGCGCGTTGCCGACAAAGCGCGCGGCCTGCGCCATCACGGTGGCCGCATCGGGCGCGGCATTCACCATGGCATTGGTGATGCCGGTGAGCTGGGTGATGAAGGATGGAATCCATGCGCCGGTTTTCATCAGGCTCTGGAACCGGTCCACCACCACGCCGCCCTCCAGCAGCACGATGGCCACCTCGGTGGCACGCGCGCCCTGGCCGGGCGAGATGCCGGTGGTTTCAAAGTCGATGACGGCAATGGGGGGCATGGAGGGTGGGTGCGCAAAGAAAACACAAGGGATGACCTGCATAACTCCCTGCGGTCGGTGGCAGCGCGGCCTCGGGCGATCCGCTGCGTTGCTTTTCTTGCCAATAGCCGGGCTATTGGCTGCAAAAAGACGCCTTGCGGCCCATCCCGATCCGCACCACCACCGACTCGCGAGGGTTATGCAGGTCATCCCAGGGCCCCAACGGGCGCAGCACGATTGTGCCGCCGCGCGGGGGGCGCTTTGCGCTTGCGCCGCGTTTTCGCCCTTACCGTCCGGCCTGCTGCGGGTGCGCGAGGAAAAAGCGCAGCATCTCCTGCGTGGCGTTGACACCGCCCGGATCGGTGTGGCTGCCGTCCGCATGGCCGCCGGCCCACGCATGCCCGCCGCCGTGCAACACCCAGTGTTCAGCCACCGCCGTTTTGCCGGGCGCAGCCGGGCCGGCGCTGTCTGCCGTGCGGTAGTACACCGTGCGCGTATAGCCTTTGCCGCCCGGTGACTGGCCGGTTTGTTCCTCTTGCTGCGCATTGCACGCGCCGCCGATGGCGCTGGCCAGCGCAGCGTTGATCAGTTGCTCGCCGTTGCGGGCATGCACGGTGCCGTCCGCATCGCCATGGAACACGATGATGGGCCGTGGCGGCAGATCCGGTGTGGCGCTTTGGCGGGAACCGGCGTGGGCTGCCGGGCCTGGCTTGGCGCCGTTCTTCATGGCCGACAGCGCGCCCATCACGTTGTGCGCGGCCCCCGCCCGCAGGCCCGAGTGCACGCCCACGGCGGCAAACAGGTCGGGGTATTCGCGGCCCAGCAGGGCGGCCATGGCACCGCCGGCCGACAGGCCCGCCACGTACACCCGGCGTGCGTCCACGGCGTGGCGCGCCATCACCTCGCGCACCATCGCCACCAGCACGGCGGGCTCGCCCGCGCCGCGCTGCTGGTCCGTCGGGCGAAACCAGTTCCAGCAGCCCTTGGGGTTCGCTCTGCCGGGCTGGGCGGGGTACAGCACCAGGGCGTTGGCTGGCGCGGCGGCCGCGTTCATGCCGGTGCCGGTGGCAAAGTCCTGCGGGTTCTGGGTGCAGCCGTGCAGCATCAGCACCAGGGGCATGGGCGTGCCGGCGTTCGCACCCGGAGGCACATACAGGTAGTAGTGATCCTGCGGTGCCCCGGGGTGCGAAAACGCTATCCGCGTGAAGCTGCCGGGCAACTCGGCCGGGGGTGGCTCGCTGCGGCTTGGCCCTGCGCCGGGGTGGTCTTGCCCCGGGCGGTCGATCACCACGGCGTCCTCCACATCGGCACGGTCAAAGCCGGTGCGCCAGCGCGATGCGCTGGGGGCGCCGGGTGCATGGGGTGCCGGCTGCGGGGTTGTGCTGCGCAGGGTGGCGCCGGTGGGAGGCGCGGGGGCCGCAACCGGGTGGGCGAAGGCAGCGCCCAGTGCCTGCTGGATGGCGCGGGTGGCGTCGGCCAGCTGGCCCTTGCGCACCAGTTCGGTGGCGTTGCCGAGAAGCTGGTTGAGATTGTGTTTCCAGTCCATGGGAGATCCTTGGGTTGGCTTGTCAGGGCGGGGCCAATGGCCATGCGCCGTTCGTGGCACCGCTGCCCAGGGGCGGCGGGTGCCGGTGGCTTGTTTGTCTCTCAATGCCGCCGTTGAAAAAGGCCGGTCTTGACGCAGGATGGAGAAGTCACCGTTGTGGTGCGCTGGTCAACCCGCTGCGGTCGGTGGCGTGTCTTTTACGGTGCGCTGGCGCCCCGCTTCGGGCGTGCGTTGTCTCAGCCGATGCGGCCCGCCAGTGCCGCCTTCACGGCCGCACTGGCGTGAAACGCGCCCAGCACGGTTACCGAGGCAATCGTCGCCCCTGCCAGCGCGGGCGGCACGTCGTCATCGATGCTGGCCAGGCCCAGCACCCGTATCTCCAGCGTCTGGCCGGCGGCTTGCACGGCCTCCAGCTCGGCGCGGCCAAAGCGCTGCAGCCCCAGCACCAGCATCTTGCGTGCCACCACCTGGCGCACGGCCTCGTTCTGCGTACTGAGCTGGTTGCGGATGGCCGTGCGGATGAAATCCGTGCGGTTGGCGTAAAAGCCCTCGGATACGAGCAGATCGATATGCCCCAGGTCGACAAAACCGAGGTTGATGGTGATCTTTTCCGAGTCAGGAACCTTGCTGCGCAAGGCCGGGGAGGTCGTTGGGGCCGGAGTCATGATTTTGCCTTTGATTGTCAATTTTCCATCCTTGTGGATGGTAAATGGATGGAATAAAGGTATTTTCAAGGTCTCGCGAGAAAAAAGAAAGAGCCCGAAGGCTCTTTGTGGGGCGAAGGCTGTGGGCGAATCCGCCCACACTTATTGATCCGGCAGGATTTATTCGTGACCCCCGTTCAGCCTGAACGGGATTCGGCCTCCGCAATAAACCGTGCCGGATCAATAGGCCTGCTGGCCCGGTCTGCGCCGGGCAATCACGCCTTCTTCAGAAACTCCGATTTGAGCAGCATGCTGCCCAGGTCGGTCTTGCAGTCCACGTTGTGGCCATCGGCGCCATCGACCAGGCGGATGCTCTTGATCTTGGTGCCTTTCTTGAGCGTGGACGACGAGCCCTTGACCTTGAGGTCTTTCACCAGGATCACGGCGTCGCCATCGGCAAGGGGGTTGCCGTTGGCGTCACGCACCACACCGTCGCCTGCGTCGGCGGCATCGGTTTCGGCGGCATCCGCCACCTGGGGCCATTCGTGGCCGCAGTCGGGGCAGATGTAATTGGCACCGTCGGGGTAGGTGTTCTCCTGGCCGCATTGGGGGCAGGCGGGGATGGTGTGGGGCATGGGTGGGTCCTCTCTCGGTTCGCTGTTGTTGTGGGTGGAAATATGGCCTGCGAAGTGTCGCCCAATCACAGCGGCGCGCGCTGCTCCAGCGCAAACGGCGGCAGCCCCTTGAGCAGCCGCTGGCCGTAGCTGGTGCGCGTCAGGCGCTTGTCGTAGCAGTACACATGCGCCTGGTCTTCTTCGGTGCGGATGGCGCGGCCCACCCATTGCGCCAGGCGGATGGCGGTGGCGGGCACCACCAGTTCGCTGAAGGGGTCGCGCCCCACCGCGCGCAGCCATTCGGCGCGGGCCTCGCCCACCGGGTCGTCGGGTGGGGCAAAGGGCAGCTTGGTGATGAAGACCGATTCGCACAGCCGCCCCGGCAGGTCCAGCCCTTCGCCAAACGACTGCATGCCGAAGATGACCGAGGGCTCGCCGCTCTCCACCCGCTCGCGGTGGCGTTTGAGCAGTTGCGTGCGCGGCAGCGCGTTCTGCACCAGCACCACGCTGCGCATGGCGGTGGGCAGTGCATCCACCGCCTGGCGCATCTGCTCGCGCGAGGTGAACAGCACCAGCGCGCCATATTCCACGCGTGCAATGTCGTGCAGCAGCGCATCCACCATCTCGGCCGTGAACTGCGCGGCGTTTTTGGGGTCGGCGCGCGTTTCGGCGGCAATCAGCGTGCCCTGCGCGGCATAGTTGAAGGGGCTGGCCACCTCCAGCGTGGTGGCAGCTTCGTCCCCGTGCAGGCCGGCCTCGCGCAAAAAGAAATCGAAACTGCCGCAACTGGTGAGCGTGGCCGACGTCAGCACCGCGCCGCGCACCGCGCTCCACAGGTGGTTGCGCAGCGTGGTGCCCGGCAATATGGGGCTGGCATGCGCCTTGACCACGATGAAGTCGCCATCCACCTCCAGCGTGAACCACTTGGCCGCGGGCACAAAGCTGTGGTCGGCCCCTTCGGGCGCATCCTGCAGCAGCAGTTGCGCGGTGGCGTGCAGCTCTTCCAGGCGTGGCGCCAGCATGCCGATCTGCGCGTACAGCGTGGACAGGCGCTTGGCTTCCTCGGGCTTGTCGCGCATCTCGGCGCGCAGCGCCTTGCTGATGGCGCGCAGCGCTTCCAGAAAGCCGTCGGCGCTGGCGGCCAGCAGCCCGAGGGGCGCGACCAGCTGTTCGGGCAGCTCGCCGCGCGGCACCCGCACGCGCGCCGGGCCCCAGGTGTCGCGCTGGCTTTTGAGGTTGTCGCCATATACGTCCATCACGATGCGGGCCAGGTCCTGCAGCGTCTGCCGCAGCTGGGCCGCGTGGCGCGGAATGTCGGCAATTTCTTGCACCTCCAGCAGCGCGCCAATGCGCAGGCCACGGCTCGACAGCCGCTCGATCCAGGTGATGCGCGACAAATCCATGCTGCAGGCAAACTGGTCGAGCGCCGTGGCGGGCAGGTGGTGCGCTTCGTCCAGCACCAAGAGGCAGTTGTCCAGCTCGGGCAGCACGCGCGCGCCCAGCGACGACAGCAGCAAATCATGGTTGGCCACGATCACCTGCGCGCCCACCAGCTCCTTGCGCTTGTCGTAATAGGTGCACTGGCTGAAGGCCGGGCAGTGCTTGCCCGTGCACGACGCGCCCTCGGCCGCCACGGGGCTCCACACCTCGGGCTCGGGCGGGGTGCCGAGGCTGTCGCGGTCGCCATCCCAGGCGCCCCTGGCCAGGGTTTGCGCCATGGTCGAATAAAACTGGATGCGCGCCTCGGTCTCCTGGTGCGAGCGTTTGGGGCGGGCGCTGGCGGCCTCTTCGGGGAACAGGTCGTCATCGTCTTCGCCGTGCGCCTCGCCCGTGCCCGCCAGCCGGTCGAGCTTGAGCTTGCACACATAGCGCCCGCGCCCCTTGGCCAGCGCAAACTTGAACGGCTGCGGCATGCGCGCGGCCAGCGCCGGCAGGTCCTTGTTGACCAGCTGCTCCTGCAGCGCCACCGTGGCGGTCGAGATCAGCACCCGCGTGCCGCGCGCCAGCGCCAGCGCAATGGCGGGCGCGCAATACGCCAGCGACTTGCCCACGCCCGTGCCCGCCTGGATGACGGCAATCGAGCGCGTGGGCGCGGCCTCGCCGCCCTCCTCTGCATCCACCTTGCCCAGCGTGGCCGTGCTGAACGTGCGCGCCACCTGCTCGGCCATCAGCCGCTGGCCGGCGCGGCTGCGAAACCCCTCGGTGGCCGACACCACCGCATCAAACGACTGCAGGGCCGCCTGGGCCCACTCTGTAGAAGACATAGGGGTGGGAGTGTGGCACAGGGGATGTGCAGAAAGAATTAGAGATAAAAATGGGGTGCAGTGCTTTATGGGTAAGCGCCATTAGCTATATATTTAATAGCGTAAATTGCTTGATAGCTGGCCGTCTTCGCATCCCGGCCCAGCCCTCCACGGCCGGGCGCTGCAGGGTAAGCTGGCCAGGAATCTAAAAATGATGGGGGGATTTACCGTGTCGGAACCTTTGGCCCATTCTGGCGGGCATTTGCTGGTCGATCATTTGAAACAGGTCGCTGCATTGGCCGCCGAGTTCTCCAGCGCTTTTGACGCTGCCGAGCCCACCCAGCGTTGGGCCTATCTGGCGGGCCTGTGGCACGACCTGGGCAAATACCGGCCCGGTTTTCAGCGCTATGTGCAGCTGGCCGACAACCCCGATGCGCACATCGAAGGCAAAGTGGGCGGGCGCGAAAAAACACATTCCGCCGCTGGGGCGCTGTGGGCCATGCAGCGGTTTAACCAGCCCAACCGCCCCTACGGCAACATCCTGGCCTACCTGATCGCTGGTCACCATGCGGGGTTGGCCGACTGGACGGGTGATCTGGAATGGCGGCTGCAAAGCGAAGACTCGCGGCGGGAACTCGACGAAGCGCTGGCCGCCGAGCTACCGCCCGACATTCGGGAGCATGGCGCTTTGTCCGTCAACATACCCGGCGGCGCGAGTGGCTTTGCCCTGTGGGTGCGCATGCTGTTCTCGTGCCTGGTGGATGCCGACTTTCTGGACACCGAAGCGCACTTTGATGCGGGCATGTCCGCGCGCCGCGAAGGCTTTCCCACATTGGCGCAAATGCGGTTGGCCTTGGACGCCCACATGACCGCGCTGCCCGTGGCCGACACACCGGTCAACTGCCTGCGCGCCGACGTTTTGCGCCAGTGCCGCGCTCAGGCCGCACTGCCTGCGGGCTTCTTTTCACTGACTGTGCCCACGGGTGGTGGAAAGACGCTCTCCAGCCTGGCGTTTGCGCTGGAGCACGCACGGGCACACGGCCAGTGCCGCGTGATTTACGCCATCCCCTACACCAGCATCATCGAGCAGACCGCGGACGTGTTTCGCAACGCGTTCAAAGCCCTGGGCGACGAAGTGCTGATAGAGCACCACAGCCAGTTTGACGCGGCAGAAAAGGACGAAACCGCCCGCAGCCGACTGGCCTGCGAAAACTGGGACGCACCGCTGGTCGTCACCACGAACGTGCAGTTGTTCGAGTCGCTGTTCGCCGCCAAAACCTCGCGCTGCCGCAAGCTGCACAACCTGGTGGGCAGCATCATCGTGCTCGACGAAGCGCAGCAACTTCCACCCGCGTTTTTGCAGCCGATTCTGGACGTGCTCAACCTGTTGGTGGCGCACTATGGCGTGACCGTAGTGCTGTGCACCGCCACCCAGCCCGCGCTGAACAGCACCACCTATTTCGACGCCAGCAAGAACCTGCGTGGGCTGGAAAACGTGCGCGAGATCATTGACAACCCCGATGCGTTGTTTGACGCCCTGAAGCGTGTGCATGTGGAGCTGCCACCCGACTGGACCACCCCCACCGCCTGGGCCGACATCGCCGCGCAGCTCGGCGCCGAGGATTGCGTGCTGGCCATCGTCAACACCCGCAAGGCCGCGCGCGAGCTGCAGCGCTTGATGCCCGAAGGCACCCTGCACCTGTCGGCGCTGATGTGCGGCGCGCACCGCAGGGATGTCATTGCCCATATCAAAGAACGCTTGAAGGCCAAGCGCGAGGGGCGCGATACGCGGCCCCTGCGCGTGGTCAGTACCCAGTTGGTGGAGGCGGGGGTAGACATCGACTTCCCTGTGGTGTACCGCGCGTTAGCAGGTCTCGATTCCATTGCCCAGGCCGCAGGTCGGTGTAACCGCGAAGGGCGTATGGAGTGTTTGGGGCGGGTGGTGGTGTTTGTGCCGCCGGAACGGCCACCGATGGGCCATCTGCGCAAAGGGGCGGATGCTTGCATCGCCACGCTGCACGGGCAAGCGCACGACCCGTTGGCGCGGGCCTTGTTTGACCGCTATTTCAAGGCGTTTTACCACTCGGTCGATTTGGACAGCCACGGCATCGTGGCCAAACTCAAGGTGGAGTCCCGCACGCTGGCAGTGCAGTTTCGTGCAGCCGCGCAGGCATTCCGTTTGATTGACGACCAAGACACTGCCACCGTATTAGTGCGCTACGCACCCCAGCGCGACGAGATCGAAAAACTGCTGGGCATCCTGGCGACACAAGGCCCACAGCGCTGGCTGATGCGCAAATTGCAGCGCTACACCGTCAGCATCCCGAAACGCGAGGCTGACAAGATGCTGGATCAAGGCAGTTTGACTCTGCCCATGCCGGGACTCTACGTGCAAGTCAATGCAGAGAATCTTTACGACCCCATGCTCGGCTTGAAGCCCGAAGGTGATGTTTACAACCCCATCGGCTTCTTCAGTTAAGGAAGAAAATGCCCCGTTTTTGTCTTGAAGTCGCAGGCCCATTCGCCTGTTTCACCCGCCCCGAAATGAAGGTCGAGCGCGTCTCCTACGACGTGATGACGCCCTCTGCCGCTCGTGCCGTGTTCGAGTCCATTCTGTGGAAACCCGCCATCCGCTGGCGGGTACAGCGCATTGAGGTGCTCAAGCCCATTCGCTGGATCAACCTGCGGCGCAACGAAGTCAGCGCCGTGGTGTCCACGCGCAACGTGCAGCAGGCCATGGCGACGGGTAGCGGCACGCTGGGCCTGTACATCGAAGACGAGCGTCAGCAGCGCGCGGGCTACTTTTTGCGCGATGTGGCCTACCGCATCCACGCCGATCTGTCGTTGGCACCGGGATGCACCGAACCCTTGGTGAAATACACTGAAATGTTCACCCGCCGCGCCAGCAAGGGCCAGTGCGTGAACCAGCCCTACCTAGGCTGCCGCGAGTTCGCGGCCGATTTCCGCCTGGTCACCGCCGACTCCCCGCCCGCCCCGACCATCCCCGACACGCGCGAGCTGGGCTGGATGCTGCACGACCTGGACTTCACCCACCCAGCCGACCCGCAGCCGCGTTTCTTCAACGCCAGGATGGAGCGCGGCGTGGTTCAGGTTCCGCCGTTTGAGGAGGCACGTGGATGATTTTGCAAGCCTTGAACGACTACTACCGCCGCAAGTGCGACGACCCCGATCCGGCGCAGCGCCTGCCCGTGTTTGGGTTGGAGCAAAAAGAAATTCCGTTCATTCTGGAAATCAATGCCGAGGGTGAACTGCTGCAGTTGCGCGACACCCGCGAAGTGCAGGGCAAGAAGAAAGTGGCCCGTGTTTTCAAGGTGCCGATGGGCATCAAAAAAACCTCCGGCGTGGCCGCCAATTTGCTGTGGGACACGCTGGAATACGTGCTGGGCGTGGACACCAAGGGCAAGCCCGAGCGCGTGGCCGAGCAGCATGCCGCCTTTCGGGCCCGCATTGCCGCCCTGCCTGCTGCCGCTCGCGAAGATGCGGGCATTCAGGCGGTGACGCGGTTTCTGGATCGGATGGATCTGGCCCAGTGGCAGCGCCAGCCCGCCTGGGGCGATGCGCTGGAAAGCAATGCGGTGCTGAGCTTTCGCCTGCAAGGCGACCTGGATCTGGTGTGTCAGCGCCCGGCGGTGGTCCATGCGGCGCTGAATGTCGCCACCGACGACGATCCGCACCAAGCGATGTGTTTGGTAACGGGTGAAACGGCTTCGGTGGAGCGCTTGCATACCTCCATCAAAGGGGTGTGGGGTGCGCAAACATCCGGCGCCAATATCGTCTCGTTCAACGCGCGCGCCTTCGAGTCCTATGGCAAGACCGAGCGCCAGGGCGAAAACGCCCCGGTCAGCCGCGCCGCAGCGTTTGCCTACACCACGGCGCTGAACCACCTGCTGCGCAAAGACTCGCCCCAGCGCATACAGGTGGGCGATGCCTCCACCGTGTTCTGGGCCGAAAAGCAAGACCCGTTCGAGAGCATTTTTGGCGACATCTTCAACGACAACCCTGACGACAGCACCCGCGCCGTGCATGCCCTGCTGGATGCCGTGCGCAGCGGCAAGTGGGGCCACTCTGACGAGAGCCTGCGCTTTTACGTGCTGGGGCTGGCGCCCAATGCAGCACGCATCAGCATCCGCTTTTTTCACTGCGTGACCTTGCTGGAGTTGGGCCAGCGCATCGCCCAGCATTTCAAGGATCTGGAGTTGGCGCGTGGCCCGCATGATGCGCAATACCCGAGTTTGAAGCGATTGCTGCAAACGGTTTGCCTTGCGACCAGCAGCCAACCTTTTGGCGACATAGACCGCCTTCCGCCCAATCTGGGCGGCGCCATTGTGGATGCCATTTTTGCCGGTGAAAACGTCCCCTATCCGGCCTTGTGGCTCAACGCCGCAGTGGGGCGGTGCCGCGCAGAGCAGGCCAAGAAAACCCAGCAAGGCACGCAGGCGCAGAACGTCCCGTATGCCAGAGCGGCAGCCATTAAAGCTTGCCTCAATCGACAGATACGCCGAGCCAACCTTTCTGCACCGCCGCACTTACTTGAAAAGGAGTTTTTACCCATGCTTGACCGCACCAATACCAATCCTGGATACCTTTTGGGGCGGCTGTTCGCCGTCCTGGAGCGCATTCAGGAGGCCGCAGCAGGCGGCGGTGGAAAACTGAACTCGACCATTCGAGACAAGTACTACGGCGCCATGGCCAGTTCGCCCGGCGTTGTGTTTCCGACCTTGGACAAGCTGAAAGTTGCGCACCTCAAAAAATTGACTTGGGGGCAAAAAGAGTGGTTTGAACATCTGCTGGGCGAAATTCTGAACGACCTCCCTGACATTCCAAGACAGCTCTCGCTGCCAGACCAGGGCCGCTTTGCGTTGGGCTACTACCACCAGCGGCAAGACTTCTTCAGCAAAAAACCCGACGACACCGCCCACACCACCACCGAAACGGAAGGAACCCCCGCATGAGCGCCGATCAAAACCTTGCCAACCGCTACGACTTCGTGCTGATTTTTGATGTCAAAGACGGCAACCCCAATGGCGACCCCGATGCCGGCAACATGCCGCGCCTGGACGCCGAATCCGGCCACGGGCTGGTGACCGATGTGTCGCTCAAGCGCAAGGTGCGCAACTTTGTCGGGCTGGTCAAAGAGCAGGACGAGCGCGCCCCGGTGGATGGCGAAAAGCGCTTTGAAATCTATGTGCGCGAAAAAGCGATCCTGAACCACCAGAACCAGCGCGCCTATTCAGCATTGAATCTGGCTGTAACGCCCGAGGAACAGGCGCAAGATGCTATCGAAACAGTAGCTACTGACGCCAAAAAGAAAAAACCCGCCAAGGAAAAGCGCAAAGGCAGCGCCGACGAAGTGGGCCAAGCGCGCCAATGGATGTGCCAGAACTTCTTTGACGTGCGTACCTTTGGTGCAGTCATGTCCACCGGCGTGAACTGCGGCCAGGTGCGTGGCCCGGTGCAGCTCACCTTTGCGCGATCGGTGGAGCCCATCGTGGCGCTGGAGCACTCCATCACCCGCATGGCCGTTGCCACCGAGGCCGAGGCGGAAAAGCAGCAGGGCGACAACCGCACCATGGGCCGCAAGCACACCGTGCCCTATGGCGTGTATGTGGCTCACGGCTTTGTCTCGTCTTTCCTGGCCAGGCAAACCGGGTTTGGCGAGGACGACCTGGAGCTGGTGTTCCAGGCCCTGGCGCAAATGTTCGAGCACGACCGCTCTGCCGCACGCGGCGAAATGTCCACGCGCGGGCTGTATGTGTTCAAGCACGACAGCGAACTGGGCAATGCCCCCGCGCACGCCCTGTTTGAGCGCCTGCAAGTCAAGCCCAAGGATGAAGGCGCCGTGGCCCGTAGCTTCGACGCGTATTCGGTGGCGTTTGATGGCCAAAGCCTGGCGGTGGGGCAATCTGTGCAGCCTGTGGCTGGTGTCACGCTGACCCGGCGTTGCTGATCGGAGCGCCCATGAAAATCCTGCCCACCGAATTCGATGGCCAATCCATCCGCCGCGTGTACGACGAAAGCACCGAGACCTGGTGGTTCTCTGTCATTGACGTGGTGCAGGTGCTGACGCAGCAGCCCGACGACCTGATCGCCCGCAAATACTGGAACCAACTCAAGCGTCGGCTTGGCAATGAAGGCAGTCAACTGGTGACAGCTTGTCACCAGTTGAAGATGCCCGCTGCCGACGGCAAACAGCGTCTCACCGACGTTGCCACCGCCGAAACCTTGCTGCGCCTGGTCCAGTCCATCCCCAGCCCCAAAGCCGAGCCCATCAAGCTCTGGCTGGCCAAGGTGGGATATGAGCGCATGCAGGAAATGGCCGACCCGGCCCTGTCGCTCGACCGCGCCCGCCAGACCTGGCAACAGCATGGCCGCAGCGACAAGTGGATTGCCCAGCGCATGACCGGGCAGGAAACCCGCAACAAGCTCACCGATTACTGGAGCGAACACGACATCAAGGCGGGCAGCGAATTCGCCATCCTCACCAACATCATTCACCAGGAATGGGCGGGCGTGAGCGTGGCGCAGCACAAAGAGATGAAGGGCCTGGCCAGCCATAACCTGCGCGACCATATGAGCGAGGCCGAGTTGATCTTTACCGCCCTGGCCGAGCTCTCCACTCGCCAGATTGCCGAGAGCGTGCAAGCCACCGGCATGGTCGAAAACAAGACCGCTGCAAAAACCGGAGGCCGGATCGCACGCCAGGCCCGCAATCAGTTGGAGAGCCAGACCGGAAAATCCGTGGTGACTGGGGCCAACTACCTGCCCCCGGCTGCGCCCAAGGTGGCAAAGGCAGCCAAACTGGCCAAGGTCAACAAGGCGCCCAAGAAGGCGTAGTGCACAGCGCAACACCAAAGCAGGAGCCGCCAGTGGAAGATGCCATCGACCCCATCCCCTTGTCTGCCCTGCAGCACTGGCAATACTGCCCGCGCCAATGCGGCCTTATCCACCTGGAGCAGGTGTTTGACGACAACGTGCACACCCTGCGCGGCCAGGCGGTGCATGCCCGGGCCGACCAGCCCGGCGTGGAAACCGCCAAGGGCGTGCGCGTGGAGCGCGCATTGCCGCTGTGGAACGACGCGCTGGGCCTGATTGGCAAGGCCGACGTGGTCGAATTTCTGGCCGGTGGCGTGCCCTACCCGGTGGAATATAAACACGGCAGCCGCAACAAGGCGGCCGACATCGCCGCGTGTGATGACCTGCAATTGGCCGCACAGGCCCTGTGCCTGGAGGCCATGTTGGGCAAGCCCGTCCACGAAGGTGCCCTTTATTACGCCAGCTCCAAGCGGCGCAGGGTGGTGCCCATCACGGGGCAGTTGCGTGCCGACGTAGTGCAAACGGCGGATGCCGTTCGCCAGATGCTGGCCAGCGGCCAATTGCCAGCCCCCTTGGCCGGCGAACTGGCTGCCAGGCGCTGCAAAGGCTGCTCGTTGCAAGAGCGCTGCCAGCCGCAAGCAACGTACGCTAGCCTGGTGGTCGCCCGGCGCGCCTTGTTCGACCCCGACGCTTAGCGGCAACCCCCAGACGCCAGACCATGCAACTCCTCAACACCCTCTACATCACCACGCCCGACACCTATTTGCGCCTGGACAACGACACCTTGCGTATAGAGGTAGACCATGAAACCCGACTGCGCGTGCCGCTGCACCACCTGAGCGCTGTAGTGTGCTTTGGCCATATCAATCTGTCGGCACCACTGATGCACCTGCTGGCAGACAAGGGCATCTCCCTGGTTCTGCTGGACGACAACGGCCGCTTCAAGGCCCGGCTGGAAGGCGCCGTCAGCGGCAACGTGCTGCTGCGCCAGGCCCAGTTTCAGCGCCTGGCCGATGCCAACTTCACCCTGGACATGGCGCGCGCGTGTGTGGCGGGCAAGATCAAAAACACCCGGCAAGTGCTGCAGCGCGGAGCCCGCGAGGCCAAGTCAGACGACGAATCCAAAACCCTGGCACGCCTGGCTGACGACCTGGCCGCCAGCCTGCGCGCCTTGCCCGACGCAGCCCACCTGGACGCCCTGCGCGGTCTGGAGGGCGAGGCCGCCCGCCAATATTTCAGCGGCCTGAACCTGCTCGTGCGTTCCGACCAACGCGCCGCCTTTGCCATGGACGGCCGCACTCGCCGCCCACCGCGAGACCGCTTCAACGCAATGCTGTCGTTCTTGTACGCCATGTGGATGAACGACTGCCGCAGCGCACTGGAGGCCGCAGGGCTCGACCCGCAGGTGGGCTTTTTGCACGCCCTGCGCCCGGGCCGCGCAGCCCTGGCGTTGGACCTGATGGAAGAGTTTCGCCCCTGGGCCGACAGGCTGGCCCTGACGCTCATTAATCGGGGCCAGCTGACGGCCGACGACTTTGCGTTGCGCGAAGGCGGTGGGGTGTCGCTGCATCCCGACGCACGCAAGGCGGTGGTGGTCGCCTACCAAGAGCGCAAAAAAGACGAGATCAACCACCCGCTACTGGCGCAGTCCGTGCCGCTGGGCCTGGTGCCTCTGGTGCAGGCCCGGCTGCTGGCGCGCGCCTTGCGCGATACCGCCGCGCCGTATGTGCCCTTCGTGGCGAAGTAAGAGGTCATGGTCATGCTGGTGCTGGTCTGCTACGACGTAAACACCGAAACCAAAGCGGGGCGCCGCCGCTTGCGCCGGGTGGCCAAGTTGTGCGAAAGCACGGGACAGCGGGTGCAGAAATCGGTGTTCGAATGCCAACTAGACGTGGCGAAATTTGAAACACTGGAATGCCGGCTGCTGGCAGAAATCGACCCCAAGGTGGATTGCCTTCGGCTCTATCGCATTCCTGGCACGCGTGGCTTTGAGGTGCTTGAGCACGGCACGTTCAAGGCAGTTGACTTTGATGGCCCTCTGGTGCTTTGACCGCTGTGCGTGATTCGCCAGCAGATCCCCCCTGTCATGCTATTGTGACTACCGCGAACCCCAAGTAATGGAATTCTCATTGAGAGGTTCGCGCGGTTCGCAGCTCTTTGTTTCTATTCGGTTTTTCACTTTTTGATGGCGATCTGTATGCAGACAAATAATTCCGTCGTCATGTTCGCGCAAGTGCAAAGAAAAGTCGTTTTCCACCAAAGAATTACATGCGAAGGGATTCGCCCGCCATTGCTGGCGGGCGTGGATTGAAACGGCATCATCTACACGCTGGACGATGGCGATGATGATTCGCCCGCCATTGCTGGCGGGCGTGGATTGAAACGATCTGCACGATGCGGGGCCCTTCTATTGGGCCGGATTCGCCCGCCATTGCTGGCGGGCGTGGATTGAAACTTTTGGCGTGGTGCTGCTGATCAGCTTGCCGTTGGATTCGCCCGCCATTGCTGGCGGGCGTGGATTGAAACCTTGCTGATGGAGGAGATGGTGACGGCATCGGCCAGATTCGCCCGCCATTGCTGGCGGGCGTGGATTGAAACATTGCCGCCTATGCAGAGCACACGATTGCAGGCAGACCCGATTCGCCCGCCATTGCTGGCGGGCGTGGATTGAAACCATCGTGTGTCCACGGCCCCGGCGTGTGCTTTGCCGGATTCGCCCGCCATTGCTGGCGGGCGTGGATTGAAACACCAGCGTCAGCCGTGAAGAATGGTCAAGGCTCTCGATTCGCCCGCCATTGCTGGCGGGCGTGGATTGAAACATGCCAGCCTCCGGGCGCTGGCGCCGTGCACGCCGGATTCGCCCGCCATTGCTGGCGGGCGTGGATTGAAACAGAACTCAACGCCGAGCATCAGCGCGACATCACAGATTCGCCCGCCATTGCTGGCGGGCGTGGATTGAAACAACACCCTGGCCGCCCAGGCCGAAGCAAAAGCCGGATTCGCCCGCCATTGCTGGCGGGCGTGGATTGAAACAACCCCGACGACTACCTGGATGGCGCGGCCTATGCAGCACGATTCGCCCGCCATTGCTGGCGGGCGTGGATTGAAACATCGCCCGCTACACGCACCTGGCCGCCAGCTGCAGTTGATTCGCCCGCCATTGCTGGCGGGCGTGGATTGAAACCCGCGCGCAGCGCTGCTGGAAGTGGTCAACCGGGGATTCGCCCGCCATTGCTGGCGGGCGTGGATTGAAACAGGTGTACCGGGCCGCTAGATTTAGAGCCGGGACGATTCGCCCGCCATTGCTGGCGGGCGTGGATTGAAACCTCGTGTTTCCAGCAAGCCGGAAACCGCGCCTGCGATTCGCCCGCCATTGCTGGCGGGCGTGGATTGAAACACGCTCTCGGTGGTCGTCATCTGCATGTTCGTCGTGATTCGCCCGCCATTGCTGGCGGGCGTGGATTGAAACCGCGTAAACTGGCGAGCTGTAGCCGGAAATCAACGATTCGCCCGCCATTGCTGGCGGGCGTGGATTGAAACAAGTATCCGTCACGTCAACGGAAGTTCGCAACCAGATTCGCCCGCCATTGCTGGCGGGCGTGGATTGAAACATCCTCCTACGCGATCAATCAAGTGTTTATCACGATTCGCCCGCCATTGCTGGCGGGCGTGGATTGAAACCTCAACCCGTTCAATTGGAGAAAACACCATGAAGATTCGCCCGCCATTGCTGGCGGGCGTGGATTGAAACAGAAAGTATGGCCTCCACGTGCCAATGGCTCGAGATTCGCCCGCCATTGCTGGCGGGCGTGGATTGAAACTCAGCTGCCCGCAGAAGTGGCTGAGTACGCCGGTGGATTCGCCCGCCATTGCTGGCGGGCGTGGATTGAAACAAGCTCTACAAAAGCGCAGAGCTTCACACCAAGCAGGATTCGCCCGCCATTGCTGGCGGGCGTGGATTGAAACCAAAGATCGCAAGGGCGTCAAGCAGTGGCACCCGGGATTCGCCCGCCATTGCTGGCGGGCGTGGATTGAAACCAAAGATCGCAAGGGCGTCAAGCAGTGGCACCCGGGATTCGCCCGCCATTGCTGGCGGGCGTGGATTGAAACCAAAGATCGCAAGGGCGTCAAGCAGTGGCACCCGGGATTCGCCCGCCATTGCTGGCGGGCGTGGATTGAAACGATCAGCGTGCGCTGGTTGTCGATGGACATCGTGTGGATTCGCCCGCCATTGCTGGCGGGCGTGGATTGAAACCAATGCAACGATGCGCGGCACTGAGAGGCCATAGGGATTCGCCCGCCATTGCTGGCGGGCGTGGATTGAAACTGGCTGAAACGGGCGTCATCAAGCCCGGCGCCCTGATTCGCCCGCCATTGCTGGCGGGCGTGGATTGAAACTACCTGGCCGTAGCCCCTGCGGGCGGCGACCGCTACGATTCGCCCGCCATTGCTGGCGGGCGTGGATTGAAACCTGATGTCACCCTGCACGGCGGTGGCCGCATCACGATTCGCCCGCCATTGCTGGCGGGCGTGGATTGAAACACCGTCTACGTGGATGGGGCCAGCGCAGGGTCGATTCGCCCGCCATTGCTGGCGGGCGTGGATTGAAACCATCGCTTATCGACCTGGTGCCCAAGCTGGGCAGATTCGCCCGCCATTGCTGGCGGGCGTGGATTGAAACCGCACAACGCCGCGTTGACCGTTACGCCGCCAATGGCGATTCGCCCGCCATTGCTGGCGGGCGTGGATTGAAACTCCCCATCGGATGCGCTCTGGTTTTGTGTGGTTCGATTCGCCCGCCATTGCTGGCGGGCGTGGATTGAAACATTATCGGGTGGGGCTGCTAGACCGTGGCTGCGATCGATTCGCCCGCCATTGCTGGCGGGCGTGGATTGAAACAGCAGCAGAGGCACGCAAGAATATGGCGGCGTGGCGGATTCGCCCGCCATTGCTGGCGGGCGTGGATTGAAACTATCCGCAGGGCACCGGTCGTGGAGCCGCACAGGGGATTCGCCCGCCATTGCTGGCGGGCGTGGATTGAAACTGAAGCAGTACGGCGAACTTGAATCGAAGCTTGGTGATTCGCCCGCCATTGCTGGCGGGCGTGGATTGAAACATGATGATCTCCTGTCGTTAAAATGGCAGCGCTGCGCGATTCGCCCGCCATTGCTGGCGGGCGTGGATTGAAACATCACGCGGTCATAGTCCTTGAGGCGGGTGATCTTGATTCGCCCGCCATTGCTGGCGGGCGTGGATTGAAACATCGACGCCATGCTGCAGGCCCCGATGCACATCATCGATTCGCCCGCCATTGCTGGCGGGCGTGGATTGAAACAAGCAAGTGCAAGACTCTGCAGACAGCGCGGCAGAGGGATTCGCCCGCCATTGCTGGCGGGCGTGGATTGAAACTTGCACCAGCACATCCAGCACCTCATTGTCGGACGGATTCGCCCGCCATTGCTGGCGGGCGTGGATTGAAACGCTGTGCTCGGTCGAGTACGCCAACGCGTACCACGATTCGCCCGCCATTGCTGGCGGGCGTGGATTGAAACAGCCAGTCGCCGGTTGCCACGCCGGGGCCGGTGCGGATTCGCCCGCCATTGCTGGCGGGCGTGGATTGAAACCCACTGTGAACTGGTGCTTGAGACCGACGCCACTGGCGATTCGCCCGCCATTGCTGGCGGGCGTGGATTGAAACCATGCCAGGATCAACCATCGTCGCCGGCGGCGCCGATTCGCCCGCCATTGCTGGCGGGCGTGGATTGAAACATGGCCATCACACCGTGGGCTGCTTTGCGCCGGAGATTCGCCCGCCATTGCTGGCGGGCGTGGATTGAAACATCGCTCGCGCACTGGGGCAGGGCAAACAGCGCTGATTCGCCCGCCATTGCTGGCGGGCGTGGATTGAAACATAGCCAGTCGGCTTTCGGGGAGAAGGGGCTATGGGATTCGCCCGCCATTGCTGGCGGGCGTGGATTGAAACAGCAGCGGCAGCGAATCTGCCGACCGCAACATCAGATTCGCCCGCCATTGCTGGCGGGCGTGGATTGAAACACGCCTGCGGGGCTGCTAAACCTGATGGCCGAAGATTCGCCCGCCATTGCTGGCGGGCGTGGATTGAAACCGCAGCGAGGCCGCGCCCCGACACGCGCAGTTGGGGATTCGCCCGCCATTGCTGGCGGGCGTGGATTGAAACCGAAAAGGCCGAGCCCATTGCCATGGGCCGCCAGAGATTCGCCCGCCATTGCTGGCGGGCGCGGCTCTGCGCCTGGACACGAATGATTTGGAAACGGAATTACAAGCCGATGCACCCGTAATTGCTATATATTTAATAGCATATGGCGCTTTAATGGCAAGCGCATACGGCCTATTTAACCGTGGAAACTGATGGGTGTGCCGCACCCGGGCCACGTGAATCAGCCGCCGCAGCCTTCCCCCATGCAGTCAGGCCGCGCGGCGGCCATATGCGCAAAATCCCGGCTTCGGGCTTTTCTTTTGCGGGTGCAGGCGACAGGTGTCGGGCCGCTGGTCATACACCGTGCACAGCCGCGTCGTGGGGTGCAAAAAATGGCAATCCCCACTGGCCCGCCGCGCCATGGTGAACACCACATTCTTGTGGTTGAAGTGGTCAATCAGCCGCGCCTTTTGCAGCCGCTTGGCAATCTGCCGGGGCTCCTCATGCTCGGCCTCGAACGGGTCCACCAGCCCCAGCCGCACCAGGTCGGGCAGTTGCACCTCCAGCGGCATGGTGCAGCAGTTGGCCGCGCAGGTGTCGCACAGGCCGGCGCGGTAGCGGGACCAGGTATCGAGGCGGTCGACGTCAACGATGGAGATGGGAGAGCGCATGGGGGTGGGATTGTGCCTAATCTTCGCCCGCCCAGGCCCGCACCGCGAGGTGTACGGCTTCGGCCGGCAAGAACTCTTGTTCCAGCCGCCCTTTGCTCAGCGTGCGCAGGTGTCGGCCCAGCGCCGCTTCACGAGGTAGCAGCCTGTCGCTGGCGGGTTCGGCCGCGTGCACCGGCTCGGTTACTGCCAGGTGCCCGTGTGCATCGAACGTGGCGCGGTCCATCAGTAGAGCCTGCAGATGCTGCAGATGGTCGCGCGCGGTGGCCAGCATGTGCAGGCCCCAGGTGTCCAGATCGCCCCAGTAAGCGACATTGCGCCCCTGCAGCCAGGGCGCCGCAAGCCAGCCCAGGTTCAGCCCCGCGCCGAGCACGGCGATGGTGTCTGCCAGCGGCTGGGGCAACTGGTGCAGGCTGCGTTCGTTTTCCACCAGCAGGATGCGGCTTGCGGGCAGTGGCGTGGCTGGCAGCTCGCTCGCGCGCACGCGCTGGCGTGCAAACGGCAGTAGGCCGGGGGCCAGCGGAGCGATGAGCAGCCAGTGGTCGTCCTCCGGCATCGCGCCGAGAAAACCGGCCAGCCCCTGGCGGCTGGCTTCGCCGTCAAAGCGCTCGTCGAGCAAGGCCGTCAGCAGGCTGGCATGGCGCTCGAAGAATTTGCTGTCATTGCCTTGCACCGCCAATGCGCGCAGCGGCCGGCCCTGGGCGCAGCCGGGCGCAAGGTGCAGTGCGGTGTGTGCGGTGGCGATGACGGCATCGGTCGGTGTTTCGCGCCACTGCGCCAAGCGGCGCACCAGCAGGCGCTGAAAGCCGCTGCGCTCTACCGCTGTGATGGTGGCGCTGAGCCGGGCGTAGTCGGTCTTGATCTGTGCATGCCCCGGTGCCTTGAAGTGGCTGATGGCCGCGATGTATTCCGAGGGCTTTGCCAACTGCCAGTGCGTGGGCACGGCGATGGCATCGCTGCTGCCGCGATAGCGCCGCTCCTGCCATTGCACGCTGCCCAGGCCCCGCTGTTCTACGCCGCGCCACTGCTGCAAATGGCTGCGCAGCAGGGCTGCATCGCCCAGAAACACCATTGCTCCGGGCTGGCCTATGGGCAGCGCCAGCGGCCACGCGGCGCTGCCGCCCAGAAGCTGGCGCTCGCGCCAATCGGCGCTGTGCCATTGCTGGGCCAGCCTGGCGGCCAGTTCGTTGGGCGACTTCATGCCTGCGCGATGCTCTTCCGGAATGCGTCGATCTCCTCCCAGCGCAGCGATGCCAGCGTGGCCTGCGCGCCGCGCCGGTGCACCACGACGGCACTGCGCGTGTGGTTGCGCAGCAGGCGCACTTCCTTGTTGGGCGTGACGAACAGCGTGTGCAGGCCGAATTCGCGCAGCGCCTGGATGATGCGCGCGGCCACGGCCTGCGAGCTTTTGGAGAACGCCTCATCAAGCACGATAGTGCCGAACACCGGGCGGTTGGCGCCGTCGGGGCACAGCGCATAGCTCAGCGATGCGGTGAGCACGTAGCTGGCGATGATTTCCTTCTCGCCGCCGCTGCCGCCTTGCGATCCGGTGCGCCGCTCCAGCACCTGGCCGTCGGCGCGGTTGATGACCAGCACTGCGAATTGCAGCCGGTAGCGCGCGTCCAGCAGCGCCTGCGCGGCCTTGCTGCGCCGGTTGCTGGCATGGGTTTGCAGCATTTCGACGATGGCGCGTAGCGCCCGGTAGTGGCTGTGGCCACCGTCGTCGCGCAGGCGCTCGGTGCGCAACTGCGCCTGGGCCCGTGTCAGGTCTTGCAGGCTCTGGTGGATGACGGCGCGCGGCTCCAGTTGCAGGTAGCGGCCGGGCTGGAAGTCCACGCGCTGCAACGTGTCGTTGAGTTGGGCGATGCGCTCTTCAATGTCGGCCACCTGGGCGGCGAGGCCGTTGAGCAAGGTGTCCACCCCTTGCTGCGAGGTGTCGTTAAGGTATTCCTGAAAGCGCTGGCGCTTTTGCGGCAGCGCTTCCTCCTCCAGCACCTGCAGGCGCTGCAGGTAGTGGGGCAGGCCTTCGACTTCCTGCCCGTGGTCGGCCAGCGCGCCCCGGTCTTCGCCTTTGGCCTTGCCCATCTGGCGCACGATGTCTGTGTGTAGCGTGGCGAGCTTTCTGCTGGCCTCGTTGGTTTTTGCTTGCAGGGCAGCGCCTGTCTCGCGCTCTTGCGCATCCAGGTTGTCGCCGTCGAGCGCTGGCAGGCGATGCCCGAGGCGAGCGATGTGCCCAGGGAAGTTTTCGTCGGCAGCAGGCATGCCAGCAATCCGTGCCTGAAAGGCTTCGTGCCTTTTGTGCGCGGACTCCAGCAAGGTTCCGTCTTGCGTTTGCGCGGTCTGCAGGTCGCGCTGCTGCGCCTCGGCATCGCCGGTTTGTGCCCGCGCTTCTTCCCAGCGCTGTTTGGCCTGCGCGGTGTCCGATTGCGGATTCAGCAGCGCCTGCAATTGCTGCTGCTTGTGCTGCAACTGCGCATCGGCGGCGGCCGTGTCCAGGTCTTCCGGGCGCAGCGTTTGCAGCAAAGTCCATAGCCTGCGCTGCTCTTGCGCGGTGCGCTGGGTTTCCAGGATTTGTGTCTTTTTGGCCTCCAGCGCTTGCCAGTCCTGCGCTACAAGCTCTTTTTGTTGTAGCAATTGCGCCAGGCGGTCACGGTTGTCAAAACCGGTCATCCAGTCCTGGTCCAGGCGCTTTTGGTCCTGCTTGTCGAAGTGGTCGGCCTTGCCGGACATGAGGCCCTGCACCGTCATCGCGTGTGGCGTGCGTTGCAGTGTTTCGATATCGGGGACGCAGTGGCGGTCCAGATCGGCCAGCAACTGGCGCAGCGCGTTGTGGTGTGCGTGGGGCTTGAGGTTGAGCTTGCGCGCAAAGCCATCGGCCATGAACGTTGCGGGTGCGGCGGTGTTGCGCACCTCCAGCAGGCGCGCGTGCAGCCGGTTGTGGCGCTGGTTGACCCATTGCAGCGCGGCACGCATGGCGGCGGGCGGCACCAGAATGCGCAGCCGGTGGCTGCCGATGGCGCGCTCGATCGCGCCGCGCCAGCCTTGCTCGGCTTTCTGCACCTCGGCCAGTTCGGCGGCAAAGGGCAGATCGTCTTCGGGCAAGCCCAGGTGCCCGGCCAGATCGGCGCGAAAGCGCTGGTAATCCACCGGCAGGTTGGAGCCGGGGCGCTGGCGCACGGCTTCGTATTCGGCCTCCAGCTCTTTCCAGCGCTTGTGGGCGTTGCGCTCATCGGCAATGGCGGCTTCGGCATCGGCTTGCAGTGGGGCCTGATCGGTGTCGAGCTGCTGCACGGCGGCGGCTGCCTGCGCCTGGTGTGCGGGCAGGTGGTCGGCACCCGCATCGGGGGCCAGCCCTAGGTGGCGCGCCAGCGCCTGGTACTGCGTCAGATTGTTCTGCGTGCGTGCCAACTCTTTTTGCGCGTGCGCAATGTTCTCGTTCAGCGATTCGATGCTGGCGCCGCCGGCTTGCAGATAAATTCCGTGCAAGTCCTGCTCATGCCGCCGCGTCGCATCCACGCGGGCTTGCGCGGCCTGCAAAGCCTGGCTGCGCTGCGCGATCTGCGCCTGCAGTTGCGCCACACGCTGGCTCCACCATTGCGTGCCCTGAGCGGCAAACCAGCGTGGCAGTTGCTGCTGCAGGGTCTGCAAATGCACCAGTTGCTGGCCCTGCTGCTGCTCGCGCGCGGCCAGATCGCGCAGCGGCAGCAGCGCAACGAACTGCGCGTTGGCCAGCTCCAGATCGGCGTGGATGGACGCCAGCTCGGCAAAGCCATCCGCCACTTTCTGCGCATCGTCAAAGGCCGAATGGTCGTCCAGCACCAGCTCGCGGAAGATTTCGTCGATGCTGTTGAGCTGCTTCAGACCCGCCGCACGGTTGAGCAGCGTGAAGGCGTTGGGCCCCACTTCAAAAAAGCTGTGCAGCCTGGCCAGGTACGGCGCCTTGCTGTTGAACATCTGCAGGCCGTCGCTGTCCTTGGCCAGCCGCGTTAACGCCCGTGCGCCGCCGCTGTGCTGCTCTTCCAGCCACAGGTCCAGGCTGTGGCCTTCGCCCTGCGCGAAAAGCCAGCGCTTTTGCATGTCGCCCGCCGATTGGCTGCTGCCGTCAAACCACAGCAGCGCGCCCAGCCACACCGATGTGCCGCCGCCTTCACCATGGCGCACCAGCCGCGCTGCAATGCCGGTGGCGCAGCGGCCGGGCCGTGCGATGTGGTCGCCACTGTCGTTGCCTTGCCCGCTGGCGCCGCGCACGTAGCTCACCAGATCGCGGTCGCTTTCATGCCCGCCGGTCGATGCCAGGTTGTAACGCGGGCTGGCGCACAGCAGCGTCATCAGCGCATCGACCAGCGTGGTCTTGCCGCTGCCGGTGGGGCCGATGATGGCGCTGTTGCCCGGGTCGATGCTGACCTGGTGGCGGCCCGCGAAGGCACCCCAGTTGTAGAGGTGCAGCTCTTGCAGGATGAAGGAGGACCCGGCGCTCATGGCTCGCCCTCACCATTTTTGGCGCTGCCGTTTTCAGCCACCTCGCGCAGGCGCAGCAGCAGCGCTTGCAGGTTCTCGGGGTTGAGCAGGTGCACGATCATCGGGCGGATGGTGATGCAGCCCTGCCCATCCACTTCGGACACCATGCCGTGCGTGCGCAGGTTCTCCAGCAACTGGCCCAGGCGCTTGCGCTCCTGCATGTCGCTGCCTGTTGACCCGAGGTAGGTTTCCAGCTGCGGCAGCAGGCTGTCCACCGTGATGCGCACCAGCGCGCCGGTGCCGCTTTCCTGCTCGCGCTGCAAGAACTCGCGCCGCAAAATGGCCAACAGCAGCGATTGCTCCAGCGTCAGCCGCTGGCGTTTCATCAGGGGGTGCGTCCAGTCGTCCTGCTCGCTTTCATCGGCGTCGTCGCCTGCGTAATCCGGCACCACGGCCAGGAAGGCCAGGCCGCGCACGTCATCCACCACCACCCGCAAATCCAGCGGCTCCAGCAGCGCATCCAACGACATTGTTTGCGCAGCGATCAGGCCAAACAGCTGCGGTTTGGTAGCGGATTCAAGCCAGCCATGGGCTAGCAAAAACTGTAGCGCCTGGCGCACATTGGGTGCGGTTCTTATGGGGTTTTGTGCCGCAAGGTGGCTATTGGAAAGCGCTGGAAGCTCCTCTTTTTGTAGTGCCTGGGGTGGTTGCGGCTCCGGGGGCTGTGCGGCCATGCGGTCAAAAATATCCGGTTCCTGCTCCATCAAAGCTCCCAGTCCATCTGCGCCAACTGCGCGCCGTCCAGCGCCACGCGTGGCACGGTAAAGCGCCAGTGCTGGCTGCCGTCCTGCGTGTCGATCTGCTCCTCGCCGGGCTCCAGTTCCACGCCCGCTTCGCGCGCCATGGCTAGCCACAGCGCCAGCGTTTCCAGGTCGTGCTCGCCCGGTGGCAGCGCGGTGGCCAGCGCGGCCAGCGTCATGGGCTGGCCGCTCGCCGCCAGCACCTGCAAGGTGTTGTGCAGCAAGGCCTCGCGGTCCAGCCCCTCGAATGCCTGCCAGAACTCGCCCTCCATCTGGCCCAGGTCGGCGTACTCGGTGGTCAGCAGCAGCGCGGCCTGTTCGCCGCCTTCCAGCGACTTGGACCGCAAGCGCTCCACCAGTGGCACGCTGCCCAGCGCCACGCCCAGCGGCGGCAAGGGCGCGCTCTGGCGGCGCACGGCCTGGCGCTGCCAATCGACGTTCAAAGCCTGCTCCAGCACCTCGTTGAGCAATTGACCCACGCGCTGGTTCTCGGCCGCCTGGCCGGTTTTCATGAACTGGCTGACCTCGCGCTCGCTGCGCGCACGCACGCCCTGCACCACCTTGGCTTCCTTGATGAGCTGCTGCACCAGCAGATGCAGCGTGCTGCGCTGCAGGCCATCGAGCGCCTTGTCCGTTGCCGGGTGCGCCAGGATTTGGCGGATGCGCTGGCGCATCTCGGTCAGCTCCGTCTGGTTGGACAGCTGTTGGTGAAAGCTGTCGAACACGCGGCCCTCTTGCGTATTGAGCAGGCTGGCGTGGCCGTCAAGCAGTTGGTCCATCACCGCGCCACGGTGGTGGCGGGCGCTGATGATGGCTTCGCGTAGTGCGCGGTCGGCATCGCGCCACGAATCCTCCACACGGCGAAAGTCGGCGCGCAGGCTGACCGACAGCGCATAGACCTCGCGAATGCCTTCGATGGCCTGCTCGGGCGTCAGGGCTGTAATGCGGCCCGCCTGCACGTCATCGAGCTGCTGCTGCAGGTCCGCCATGCGGCGCTGCAGATGTTCGACACGGCTTTGGGGATCGGGGTCGAGCGCGGCGGCCAGGTTGTCGATCTCGCGCTGCACTACGGCCAGGCGCGATGCCGTGGAGGTCATCATGCGCCCGTCGAGCTGCGCGATGAAGCGCAGCGCGGTCTTGAGCGCATCGGTCTCGAACACGCGGCCTTCGCGCTCGACCACCAGCCCGCGCCGTATCCACTCGCGCACCTCGCGCCGCGCCTGGCTCAAGGTGTCAGCGCCGTCGATCTCAAAATCAATGTCGTTGGCGTGCGCCGCCAGCATGTCCGCCAGTGCCTGCACGGCCGCGTCGAACGCCACGCCATCGCGCTGGTGCTCGAACAACGCATCGAGGCAGCTCAGTACCAGCGGCGCCCGCCGCGATGCCAGCAGCAGCCAGGCCGGGTGTTGCTGGCGGGCTGCGATGTATTTTTGGGTACGCTGTTGGCTCAGGCTGGGCATATGCCGAATAGGACGCCATTCATTGCGGGATGCATGTGGGCAGCCTCGCGTTGACTTGGCGTTCGTCTAAAGCCAATTGGCGTACACGCGTCAAACGTCGATATTCCCCGCCCGCAGCGCATTCGTCTCGATGAAATCCCGACGCGGCTCCACCTCATCGCCCATCAGCATCGTGAACACGCGATCCGCCTCGATGGCGTCGTCGATCTGCACGCGCAGCAGGCGGCGCACGGTGGGGTCCATGGTGGTTTCCCACAGCTGCTCGGGGTTCATTTCGCCCAGGCCTTTGTAGCGCTGGCGGCTGGTGGCGCGTTCGGCTTCGCTGATCAGCCACTTCATGGCCTGGCGGAAGTCGCCCACTTTTTCTTCCTTGCGCTTTTCGCCTTCGCCGCGCATCACCTTGGCACCCTCGCCCAGCAGGCCGCGGAAGGTTTCGGCGGCTTCGGCCAGGGCGGCGTAGTCGGCGCCGTGCACGAAGTCTTGCGTGATGACGCTGCTCTTGATGTTGCCGTGGTGGCGGCTGATGCGCAGCAGGGGCTTGTCGGTGCGGGCGTCGAATTCGCCGGCCACTTCGGCGGGGGCGCCGGTGGTGTTCAGCTCGCGCAGCTTGGCCTGCAGGGCCACGGCGCTGGCTTCGGCGTCGGCCACGGTGTCGAGCTGGAGCGAGACACCGTCGGCGATGGACCTGAGGGCTTCTGCGTCCATGAAGTTGCCCAGACGGGCGATGACGCTTTCGGCGATCTGGTGCTTGCGCGCCAGCTCGGCCAGGGTGTCGCCGCTCAGGGTCTGGTTGCTGGCGGTGCCGGTGAACACGCTGGCGTGGTTCAGTGCGATGCGCAGCAGGAAGCCGTCGAGCGCGGGCGCGTCTTTCAGGTACAGCTCTTCCTTGCCGGCCTTCACCTTGTACAGCGGTGGCTGGGCGATGTAGATGTGGCCGCGCTCCACCAGCTCGGGCATCTGGCGGTAGAAGAAGGTGAGCAGCAGGGTGCGGATGTGGGCGCCGTCCACGTCGGCGTCGGTCATGATGATGATGCGGTGGTAGCGCAGCTTGGCCACGTCGAAGTCGTCGTTGCCGGTGCTGCCGCCGGCCTTGCCGATGCCGGTGCCCAGGGCCGTGATCAGCGTCAGGATTTCATTGCTGGTCAGCAGCTTTTCGTAGCGCGCTTTTTCCACGTTCAGGATCTTGCCGCGCAGTGGCAGGATGGCCTGGAACTTGCGGTCGCGGCCCTGCTTGGCCGAGCCGCCGGCGGAGTCGCCCTCGACGATGTAGATCTCGCACAGCGCCGGGTCTTTTTCCTGGCAGTCGGCCAGCTTGCCGGGCAGGCCCATGCCGTCGAGCACGCCCTTGCGGCGGGTCATTTCGCGGGCCTTGCGGGCGGCTTCGCGGGCGCGGGCGGCCTCCACGATCTTGCCGCAGATGATCTTGGCGTCGGCCGGGCGTTCCTGCAGGTAGTCGGTGAGCAGCTTGCCCACGATGTCTTCCACGGGCGCGCGCACTTCGCTGGACACCAGCTTGTCCTTGGTCTGGCTGCTGAACTTGGGCTCGGGCACCTTCACGCTCAGCACGCAGCAGAGCCCTTCGCGCATGTCATCGCCCGTGACTTCGACCTTGGCCTTCTTGGCAAAGTCGTTTTCTTCGATGTATTTGTTGATGACGCGGGTCATCGCGGCGCGCAGGCCGGTCAGGTGGGTGCCGCCGTCGCGCTGCGGGATGTTGTTGGTGAAACACAGCACCTGCTCGGTGTAGCCGCTGTTCCACTGCATGGCCACTTCCACGCCGATGTGCGTGCCGGGGATGCCGCCGTAGGTTTCGGCCGGGCGCTCGCCCGCCGCGTAGAACGAGGTGGGGTGCAGGACGGTCTTGCCCTTGTTGATGAACTCGACAAAGCCGCGCACGCCACCAGTGCCGGAGAAGTCGTCTTCCTTGCCCGTGCGCTCGTCCAGCAGGCGAATGCGCACGCCGTTGTTCAGAAAACTCAGCTCGCGCAGGCGCTTGGCCAGGATTTCATAATGGAAATCGCTGTTTTCCTTGAAGATTTCGGTGTCAGGCAAAAAGTGCACCTCGGTGCCGCGCTTTTCGGTGTCGCCGATGACCTTCATGGGCGAGACTTCGACGCCGCCCACCTGCTCGATGATGCGGTTTTGCACAAAGCCCTGGCTGAAGTCGAGTACATGCACCTTGCCTTCACGGCGCACCGTGAGGCGCAGCTTTTTGGAGAGCGCGTTCACGCAGGAGACGCCCACGCCGTGCAGGCCGCCCGAGACCTTGTAGCTGTTCTGGTTGAACTTGCCGCCGGCGTGCAGCTCGGTCAGCGCGATTTCGGCGGCCGAGCGCTTGGGCTCGTGCTTGTCGTCCATCTTCACGCCGGTGGGGATGCCGCGGCCGTTGTCGGTGACGCTGATGGAGTTGTCGGAGTGGATGGTCACGACGATGTCGTCGCAGTGGCCGGCCAGCGCTTCGTCGATGGAGTTGTCCACCACCTCGAACACCAGATGGTGCAGGCCGGTGCCATCCGACGTGTCGCCGATGTACATGCCGGGGCGCTTGCGCACGGCCTCCAGCCCTTCCAGGATGGTGATGGCGCCTTCGCCGTAGCTTTCGCTGGCACCAGCCTGGTTGGTGTCGATCTTTTGCACAACGGGCTCACCATTGCCGGTGGAGCCGTTCTCGGTGGGCTCGGGTTGCGTGTTGTCAGCGGTCATGGTGGGCCTTGGGATCCGTGGAAACCGGCGGTTTCCAATGTGTTCAATGATAAAAACGGGCTCTAGCGCTTATTTCATAAGCGCTAATAGCTATCAAAACAATAGTGTTTTGGTGGTTTGGGTACGTCAGATGCGCATGGGCATGACGACATACTTGAAGTTGGCGTTGTCGGGAATCGTCACCAGCGCCGAGCTGTTGCCGTCCGACAGCTCCACCTTCACCATGTCCTGGCCCATGTTGGCCAGGGCGTCGATGAGGTAGGTGACGTTGAAGCCGATCTCGATGGTGTCGCCGCCGTAGTCGATGTCGAGCTCGTCCACGGCCTCTTCCTGCTCGGCGTTGTTGCTGGCCACGCGCAGGGTGCCGGGCTCCAGGTTCAGGCGCACGCCCTTGAACTTGTCGCTGGTCATGATGGCGGTGCGCTGCAGGCTGGCCAGCAGCGGCGCGCGGCCCAGGGTCACGCTGTTGGTGTGGTTGCGCGGGATCACGCGGTTGTAGTCGGGGAACTTGCCTTCGACCAGCTTGGTGACGAACTCCATGCCGCCAAAGGTGAACTTGGCCTGGTTGTTGGCAAACTGCATTTCGATGTGGGGCTGGTTCTCGCCGCCCGCGTCCGACAGCAGACGCTGCAGCTCGATCACCGTCTTGCGCGGCAGGATCACTTCCTGCTTGGGCACTTCCACATCCAGCGTGGCGCTGGCAAAGGCCAGGCGGTGGCCGTCGGTGGCCACCAGGCTCAGTTGCTTGCCCTCGGCCACGAACAGGATGCCGTTGAGGTAATAGCGGATGTCCTGCACCGCCATGGCAAACGAGACCTGGCCCAGCAGGTCTTTCAGCGTCTTTTGCGGCACGCTGAACACGGGGCCGAACGCGGCCGATTCCTGCACCAGCGGGAAGTCTTCGGCCGGCAGCGTCTGCAGCGTGAAGCGGCTCTTGCCGCCCTTCAAGATGAGCTTGGACTGGGCCGATTCGAGGCTCACCGTCTGGTCGCCGGGCATGGTGCGCAGGATGTCGATGAGTTTGCGTGCGCCCACCGTGGTGGTGAAGTCGCCGGTGTCGCCGCCCAGCTCGGCCGTGGTGCGGATCTGGATTTCGAGGTCGCTGGTCGTCAGCTGCAGGGCGTTACCCGTCTTGCGGATCAGCACATTGGCCAGAATGGGCAGGGTATGCCGGCGCTCCACGATGCCGGAGACCGATTGTAGAACCGCGAGAACCTTGTCTTGTGTTGCCTTCAGGACGATCATGTCATCAACCTCTTGTGGTTTTTGGGACGGTATGTGGACAGCAGCACAGATCGCGCCTCCTCCCTGCCGCATAAACCGCCATTTTGCCTGTTAACCGGGGCGCTTCCGTCTGGGGTCCGCACCACCTGCATCAACCTTTGAGCGTTTGTTCCAGCACATGCAGCTGCTGGTTCAGTTCGGTGAGCTGCTGGCGCTCCCCCGAAATCTTGCGCACGGCATGCAGCACCGTGGTGTGGTCGCGCCCGCCAAACAATTCTCCGATTTCGGGAAGACTCTTTTGCGTCAACTCCTTGGCCAGGTACATGGCAATCTGGCGCGGGCGGGCAATGCTGGCCGGGCGCTTCTTGCTGTACATGTCGGCGACCTTGATCTTGTAATAGTCGGCCACCGTCTTCTGGATGTTTTCCACAGAAATCTGCCGGTTCTGGATGGACAGCAGGTCGCGCAGCGCCTCGCGGGCCAGCTGGATGGAGATTTCCTTCTGATTGAAGCGCGAATAGGCCAGGATCTTGCGCAGCGCGCCTTCGAGCTCGCGCACGTTGGAGCGCACGTTCTTGGCCACGAAGAAGGCCACTTCCTCGGGCATCTCGGTGCTTTCGGCGCGGGCCTTGTTGATCAGGATGGCCACGCGCATTTCGAGTTCGGGCGGCTCGATGGCGACCGTCAGGCCCGAATCGAAACGCGACACCAGCCGCTCGTGGATGTTGGCCAGGCCTTTGGGATAGGTGTCGCTGGTCATCACGATGTGCGACTTTTTGGCCAGCAGGGCCTCGAACGCATTGAAGAATTCTTCCTGCGTGCGGTCCTTGTTGGCAAAAAATTGCACATCGTCGATCAGCAGCAGATCGAGCGAGTGGTAACGCTCCTTGAACTCGTCAAAGGTGCGGCGCTGGTAGGCCTTAACCACATCCGACACGAACTGCTCGGCGTGGATGTAGAGAACTTTGGCATCGGGCCGGTCGGCCAGCAGCTTGTTGCCCACGGCATGGACCAGGTGGGTCTTGCCCAGGCCAACGCCGCCATAGATGAAAAGCGGGTTGTACAGATGTCCCGGCATGCCCGCCACGTGCATGGCGGCCGAGCGCGCCATGCGGTTGGCCGTGCCTTCCACCAGGGTCTCGAACGTCAGGGCCGGATTGAGCCGGGTGCGAAAGGCGCCCGCCGGGGCTTCATCGTTGCTGTGGTTGGGCGTGTCAGACGGCGTGGAGGCTTGGGAGGCTGCCGGCCGGATATAAGTGCGGGCAACGGTTTCCCGCTGAGCAAGCGCTAACTCCAGCGTAACGGACTGCCCATAAATGGATTCCAGCAGGGCGGCGATGCGGCCCGCATACTGGGCGCGAATCCAGTCGAGCTTGAAGCGGTTGCCGACCAGCAGCGTGACCTTGGAAAAGTCTTCGGCCACCTGCGCTACCAGGGGCTTGATCCAGGTGTTGAATTGCTGCTCTGGCAGGTCTTGGGCAAGCTGCTCTACGCAGGCCTGCCAAAGGCCCTGGCCGGCATCGGCGCCGGGCTGGCCCGTGGGGCTGCGATGGGATTCCTCGGTCATTTCAGGGGGCATTCTTGTTGTGGATAGGAGGAACGGTTCCAGGCGCCGGATTGTAGCTTGTCAAGGAGTTATCCACAATTTGAAAAGCTCCGGTGGAGAAGGGGTGGCACCGATCAGGTGCGGCGCTTCCGTTGCCTGCCCGGAGCATGTTCACGCGGCTCCCAACGCGGCTCCCGCGAGATCGTGAACACGTTCTCAAAGGCCCACAGCACGATGGGCATTGCCAGCCGGCGTCAAGCCTGCGATAATTTCGGGTTTCCCTGAATGTGTTCAGGGTGATTTGACCCGGCGCGCCGATATTTGGGCCCCGCAAGTCTTTGGTTGTGTGCGACTCCCGCAAGGGGCGCTGCGGCTTTGGGCGGCGGGGTTCAAGAGCAGCAGTCCGGAACTGAACCTCAAGGAATAGCATCATGAAACGTACTTACCAGCCCTCCAAGACGCGCCGCGCGCGCACCCACGGTTTCCTCGTTCGCATGAAGACCCGCGGCGGCCGCGCCGTGATCAACGCACGTCGCGCCAAGGGCCGCAAGCGCCTGGCCGTCTAAGGCCGTTACGGTCTCCGGCCTGCTCCCCGGTTTGCGCCGTCAGGTTCCAAACGGGGTGCTTGCATGCAACGGTTAAAGACCCGTCCGCAGTTCCAGGCGGCCATGGCAGGAGGCACTGTCTCCCGCACCGCGCATTTCGCGCTGCACCGTCTGGTGCTGGACGCCGGGAATACTGCCGCGGCAGTGTCCCGCATTGCTCCGACAGGGCCCGACTCCTTGCCATCATCTGCGCAAGGGTCGCAGGCCCTGTTTGGCATGTCTGACCTGTGGCTGGGCGCCATGGTGCCCAAGCGCTGGGCGCGTCGCGCCGTCACGCGCAACACCATCAAGCGGCAGATCTATGCGGTGGCGACCTTGTTCGAGGCCCGTCTGCCGCAGGCCGCCCATGTGGTGCGCCTGCGCTCCACGTTTGATCGCAAGCAGTTCGTCAGCGCCACGTCCGACCCGCTCAAGCAGGCGGTGCGTGCCGAGCTGCTGCAGTTGTTTGGCCACGCGGCACGTCGCCCCGTGGCGCAGGTGCCAGCGTCAGCGCAGGTGGCCCCATGATGCGTGCGTTGCTGATCGGCGTGGTCAAGGGTTATCGGCTGTTCCTCAGCCCCTGGCTGGGCTCGGCCTGCCGGTTCGAGCCCACCTGTTCGGCCTATTCGCTGCAGGCGCTGGAACAGCACGGTGCTGCGGCGGGCAGCTATCTCACGGTGCGCAGGCTGGTACGCTGCCATCCCTGGTGTGACGGGGGCCATGACCCGGTCCCGCAACAATTGCCGCGCAACATGCGGCTTTTTTCGCGGCTTTCTCCTTCCAACACCCAACCATCCTCACCAAAGAAGTCTTCATGAACGACATTCGCCGCACCATCCTGTGGGTGATTTTTGGCTTTTCCATGGTTCTGCTGTGGGACAAGTGGCAGCTGCACAACGGTAACAAGGCCACATTCTTCCCTTCCACCCCTGCGGTGACTGCGCCTGGCGCCACGGGCGCTGCGCCCAGCGCCACCGGTGCTGCCAGTGTCCCGGCTTCCAGCGCACCCGTTGCCGCTGTGGCGCAGGGCGCCTCGGCGGTGCCCGGCCAGCCTGCCCCCGCAGCGCCCGCCGTGCGCGAGCGCGTCGAGGTCACCACCGATGTCTACCGCCTGACCTTCGACAGCGAAGGTGGCTCGCTCACCCATGCCGAGCTCCTCAAGCATGTGGACATGACCGACAAGTCCCGCAACTTCCTGTTGTTCGATGAAAGCGCCCAGCGGGTGTATGTGGCCCAGACGGGCCTGATCGGCGGCAGCTACCCGACCCACAAGACGGTGATGAAGGCCGTGCCGGGCCCCCGCGCCCTCCAGGACGGGGAAAACGAACTGAGCGTGCGCTTTGAGTCGCCCGACCAGGGCGGCGTGAAGCTGGTCAAGACCTGGACCATCAAGCGCGGCGCCTACGACATGGCCGTCAAGCACGAGGTCGTCAACACCGGCAGCGCCTCCGTGTCGCCCCAGCTGTACCTGCAACTGGTGCGTGATGGCAACAAGCCGCCGGGTGAGTCCTCGTTCTATTCCACCTTCACGGGCCCGGCCGTCTACACCGACGCCAAGAAGTACCAGAAGATCGAGTTCAAGAAGATCGAAGAAGGCAAGCCCGAGTTCGAAAAGACCGCCACCAATGGCTACGTGGCCATGGTGCAGCACTACTTTGCCAGCGCCTGGCTGCTGGGTGACGGCATCCAGCGCGACCTGTTCATGCGCAAGGTGGACGCCAACCTGTATTCGGTGGGCATGATCACGCCCGTGGGCGAAATCGCGCCAGGCGCCAGCAAGACGGTGCAGGCGCAACTGTTCGCCGGCCCGCAGGTCGAGACCAGCCTGGAAAAGCTGGCCCCCGGCCTCGAACTCGTCAAGGACTACGGCTGGCTCACCATCCTGGCCAAGCCGCTGTACTGGCTGCTCGACCAGTTGCACAAGATCCTGGGCAACTGGGGCTGGTCCATCGTGGGCCTGGTGCTGCTGCTCAAGATCCTGTTCTACTGGCTCAACGCCAAGGCCTACGCCAGCATGGCCAAGATGAAGGCCATCAACCCCAGGATCACGGAGATGCGCGAGCGCCTCAAGGACAAGCCGCAGCAGATGCAGCAGGAGATGATGCGCATCTACCGCGAGGAGAAGGTCAACCCCATGGGCGGGTGTTTCCCCATCATGATCCAGATCCCCGTGTTCATCGCGCTCTACTGGGTGCTGCTGTCCAGCGTGGAAATGCGCAACGCGCCCTGGATCGGCTGGATCCACGACCTGTCCACGCCCGACCCGTTCTTCATCCTGCCGCTGCTGATGACGGCCAGCTCGCTGCTGCAGACGGCGCTGAACCCCGCGCCGCCCGATCCGATGCAGGCCAAGATGATGTGGTTCATGCCGCTGATCTTCAGCGTGATGTTCTTCTTCTTCCCGGCCGGCCTGGTGCTGTACTGGCTGACGAACAACATCCTGTCGATTGCGCAGCAGTGGCTCATCAACACCCGCATGGGCGTGCCGCCGCAGTTCAATCTGCCGAAATTCCGCTGACCCCCCATCCCGGCGCACCAGTGCGGTGCGCCTGAAACCCAACGGCCGCGCATGCGGCCGTTGTCGTTTTGGGTACGATGCTTGCTTGTCCGCTGATTCACGATTAACCATTCACGACCACGAGGAAAAGCGGATGAACCATCTACCGAACTTCAAGCTGGGTGCCCTGTGTGTGGCTGCGCTGCTGGCCACGGGGGCAGCGGGGGCCGCCACCATGCGCTGGGCAGGCGCCAATGACATCCTGACGGTGGATCCGCACGCGCAGAATCACCAGACCACCCACGCCTTCCTGCAGCAGGTGTACGAAAGTCTGGTGCGCTACGACAAGGCCTACAAGATCGAGCCGGCATTGGCCACCAAGTGGACGCAGGTCTCGCCTACGCAGATCCGGTTCGAGCTGCGCAAGGGCGTCAAATTCCATGACGGTGCGCCCTTCACGGCGGACGACGTGGTCTTCTCGCTGACCCGCGCGATGACCCCGCCGTCCAACATGCAGTCGGCCGTGCAGAGCGTCAAGGAAGTCAAGAAGGTGGACGATCACACCGTGGACCTGATCCTCAAGGGCCCCAACCCCATCCTGCTGCGCGAGCTGACCGAGGCGCGCATCATGAACAAGGCCTGGGCCGAGAAGAACAATTCCCAGAAGTCGCAGGACTACGCCGCCAAGGAAGAAAACTTCGCTGCGCGCAACGCCAACGGCACCGGTCCTTTCATCATGGCCGGCTGGCAGCCGGACGTGAAGGTCACGCTCAAGAAGAACCCCAATTGGTGGGACAAGCCCACGGGCAACATCGACGAGGTGGTCTTCACGCCCATCAAGTCGGCCGCCACGCGCTCGGCCGCGCTGATCTCGGGCCAGGTCGACTTCGTCGTCGATCCGCCGCCGCAGGACCTGGCGCGCATGAAGTCCAGCCCCGACATCAAGCTCATCGAAGGGTCCGAGAACCGCACCATCTACCTGGGCCTGGACCAGTTCCGCGACGAACTGCCCGGTGCCGGCACGCCGGGCAAGAACCCGCTCAAGGACAAGCGCGTGCGCCAGGCGCTCTACCAGGCCATCGACTCCGCCGGCCTGCACAGCCGCACCATGCGCAACCTCTCGGTGCCCGCCGGCACCATGGTCGCCCCCATGGTCAACGGCTGGAGCAAGGCACTGGACGAGCGCGCCGCCAAATACGACGTCGAGGCCGCCAAAAAGCTGCTGGCCGATGCTGGCTATCCCAACGGCTTCTCGCTCAAGCTCGACTGCCCGAACGACCGCTATGTGAACGACGAGGCCATCTGCCAGGCCGTCACCGCCATGTGGACGCGGATCGGCGTCAAGACCACGCTGCAGGCCGCGCCCATGTCGCAGTTCGTGACGCGCGTGATGAACAGCGACGTGAGCGCCTACCTGTTCGGCTGGGGCGTTGCCACGTTCGATGCACTCTACTCGCTCGACTCCCTCATGGCCACCAAGGACGGCAAGACGTCCGCGGGCGTCTACAACGCCGGGCGTTTCAGCAATGCCGAGCTGGACACCAAGATCAGCCAGATCAAGGTCGAGATGGATCTTGCCAAACGCGATGCGCTCCTCGCCGATGCGCTCAAGCTGGTCAAGGACGAGTACCTTTACCTGCCGGTGCACCACCAGATCCGGCCCTGGGCCATGCGCAACAACGTGGAAACGCAGCACCGCGCGGACGACCGCCCGATGCCCATCTGGACCACGATCAAGTGAGCGGTTGAAAACACGGCCCTCCCCGCCCGCCGCATGCGGATTTTGGTGAAAAAGTGCCTCTAGCCCAATGAAATCAAGCGCAGAACGCTATTGTTTTTGAAGGCATGAAGCCCCAGCACAAGGCCCGCACTCGCGGGCCTTGTGCATTGCGCGGCTATCATGCCGCTCCCTTCCCCCTTCCCGCACAACGCCTGCCACAAGCCCATGCTGCCCCGCCACACCGATCCCATCGCCGCCATCGCTACTGCCCCGGGGCGCGGCGCGGTCGGCATCGTGCGCGTCTCGGGCAAGCAGCTTGCCGGCCTGGTCCAGGCGCTGTGCGGCCGCTCGCTCAGGCCGCGCGAAGCCACCTACCTCCCCTTCCGCGATGCGGCGGGCCAGGCCATCGACCAGGGGCTGGCGCTCTACTTCCCCGGCCCGCACAGCTACACCGGCGAAGACGTGCTGGAGTTGCAGGCCCATGGCGGCCCGGTGGTGCTGCAACTGCTGCTGGCGCGCTGCCTGGAGGCGGGCGCAGCCGTCGACCCCGTCAACCCGGCCACGGGCCAGCCCTGCCTGCCCGGCCTGCGGCTGGCGCAGCCGGGCGAGTTCACCGAACGCGCGTTCCTGAACGACAAGATCGACCTGGCCCAGGCCGAGGCGATTGCCGACCTGATCGACGCCTCTACCTCCGCGGCCGCGCGCAGCGCCAGCCGCTCGCTCACCGGGGCGTTCTCGCAGGAAATCCATGCGCTGCGCGACGCGCTGATCCATTTGCGCATGCTGGTGGAGGCCACGCTGGATTTTCCTGAGGAAGAAATCGACTTCCTGCGCAAGGCAGATGCGCGCGGGCAGCTACAAAATCTGGAGCAAACGCTGGCGCAGGTGATGGGGCGCGCCCGGCAAGGCGCGCTGCTGCGCGAAGGCATCAAGGTCGTGATTGCCGGCCAGCCCAATGCCGGCAAAAGCTCGCTGCTCAATGCCCTGGCGGGTGCCGAGCTGGCCATCGTGACGCCGATTGCCGGCACCACGCGCGACAAGGTGCAACAGACGATCCAGATCGAAGGCGTGCCGCTGCACGTGATCGACACCGCTGGCCTGCGCGACAGCGACGATGAGGTGGAGCGCATCGGCATCGCCCGGGCCTGGGACGAAATTGCAGCCGCCGACGCGGTGCTTTTCCTGCACGATCTGGCCCGCTGGGATGCTATCGAATACAGAGCTGCTGACGCAGTCATAGAAAGCGCTTTGGCCGAAAAACTGCCGAAATCCGTGCCCGTCATCGATGTCTGGAACAAGGTCGATTGCGTGCCCGGCGCAGACCAGCCCCAGGCTGCGGGGCGCGCCGCCGTGCACCTGTCGGCGCGCACGGGCGAGGGGCTGGATGCCTTGCGCCGTCTCCTGCTGCAAGTGGCTGGCTGGCAGTCGGCGCCCGAAGGCGTGTATATCGCCCGCGCCCGGCATGTGCAGGCGCTGCGTGCCGTGCAGGCGCATTTGGAGCAAGCCGCGGCGCAGCTGGATGCCCGGGGCCCCGCCCTGGACCTGCTGGCCGAGGAGCTGCGGCTGGCGCAGAACGCGCTGAGTGCCATCACGGGAGAATTCTCGTCCGACGACTTGCTGGGCGTCATCTTCGCCAGTTTTTGTATCGGCAAGTAACGGCATCGGCCGGCTTTTGTTGTAAACAGTCGTAAAGGGTGCTTGTGCCTGCTCTGTTACAAAGGTAATTTCGGAGGACCATGAACGCCCTTACGCCCATCTCCTCCAAAATTGATCTCACTGGCCTGCTGAACGCCATTGCCCAGGCGGGCGCAGAAGACAGCATGACCAATCCCCTCACGCCCGCGCAATGGGACACGGTTTCTGCCTACCTGCAGCCCTATGTCCTGCCAGCGGGCCATGTACTGTTTTCCCAGGGGGCGTCGGACCGGACCCTGTACCTGGTCGAAAGCGGCAGCCTGAGCGTGCATTACCAGGACGAGAAGGAGCGACTGCGGCTGGCGATCGTGGGGCCCGGCTCGGTGGTGGGAGAAGGCGCCTTCTTTTCGATGCGCCCCCGCAGCGCCACGGTGCAGGCCAGCGCACCGACCAAGCTGTGGAGCCTGACAGCGCTGCGCTTTACCGAGCTGTCCAATCGCCAGCCCGCCATCGCACTGGGGCTGGCCATGGCCGCTGGCGCCGTGCTGGCCAAACGGCTGGGAAACCGCCGCCGCCGCGTTGCAGCCACCTGACACCGGGTATTTTTTAGTACGCTTGCCGGGTTCTTTGGGGGCGCTTGCCGGGATGCGCCGGGTAAACTGGTTTCGATTATTTACCGGTGCCATCCCCAGAAAGCAAACCATGTCCCTGTTCAGTTGGTTTGGCCGCAAACCTTCACGGTCCAAGCCCCGTTCGTCCAATGAACCGTCCGGCCTGCTCAATGCCGATGCCACCGTCCCACTGGCGGTGGGGCGCAAGCCCGTCCTTGAACCCCGGCCTGCGGACCACGCGGCGAACCGCAAGAATGAACGCATGGAGCGGCGCGAACTGCTCTACACCGTGGTGCGCGATGCCATGGTGCGCGCCGGAGTGCTGTCGGCCAGTTACAAGTTCAAGGTGCTGTCGCTGGACCAGCGGGGCCGGCAGTTTCTCGTCATGATGGACCTGGCCCGCGAGTTTGGCGGAGAAACCGTGCGGCTCAGCGAGATCGAGGCGCTGATCGCCCAGACGGCCAAGGCCCGATACGACATCCTGGTGACGGCGGTTTACTGGCGCATCAATGACCATGTGGCGGTGGGCATTCCTCAAAAGGGCATTGCGCCCCTCGGGGCGTCGCTGCCCGTGACTCCTCCCGTGACTCCCGTGGCGCCGGCTGCGCTGGTGCGGGCGGCGCAGCCACCTTCCACGCGCCCTGCCGCGCCGGTGGCCCCGCTTCCCAGTGCTTTGCCGCCGGTGCGGCCTGTCCCCCTGGCACCCACCCGACCCGATGCCGCCGCGGCGCGCCCTGCGCAGCGTTTTGATCCGATCGAGGCCGATGAAGTGGCTGCATTCAAGCGTGCGCTGTCCGATGCCGCGGGTGCCCGGGCCACCCCTGCCGCGGCGATCAAGCCGGGGGTTCCTGTGCGCTCGGGTCCGCTGCTGCCGCCGTCGCGGCCGACCGGATTTGAAGACACGGTGATGCCAGGTGCCGACGGGGCCTACCCCGATCTCAGCAGCACCCAGTACGGCGATCTGAACTGAGTAACCGTCTTTAAAGTCAAGCGCTGTGAAGCGATTCGTCCCAAGGTTTGCCGGTACGGACCATGGCGTTGAGCGTGGTCAGCAGCTTGCGCATGCAAGCGACCAATGCGACCTTGGGCAGC